>Ga0255773_10000566_pt1 | contig 39223 bp, 67 predicted proteins | sample 011ome_17_FD_179971 | JGI IMG/M metagenome (GOLD analysis project Ga0255773, IMG submission 179971) | Coastal salt marsh microbial communities from the Groves Creek Marsh, Skidaway Island, Georgia - 011502XT metaG (version 2) | ecosystem: Environmental > Aquatic > Marine > Intertidal zone >... | reverse complement strand
CTATGCCGAAAGTTCCTACATAATCAGTATTATCTGTAAAAGAGAATACCTTAGAGGAATTTGACAAATCAAATGTAGTACTTAAATTAATTGAACTATTTGTAAAAGCCATTGTGTATTTTTTTTTGTAAATATATGAATAAAAAAGCTACATTCCCACTATAAAAAATAGAAACGTAGCTTTTAATACATTACAATAATAATACTAAGCTTTTGCTGTCGCTTCTTTTTTAGGAGCTTTTTTACTTTTTGTAGGTGTAGGTAAGGTTTCTAGCTTTACCTCTTCTACTTTTGTAGTCAAATATTGTCTCCAGTTTTTATCATCAAACTTAATTAAATAAGTTGCAAGTCTACTAATTCCTTCTTCTCCTCCTCTAACTTCACAAATAGCTTCATCTTCCTTGCCTGTTGCAGTAAGTAGATACCATTTACCTCTTTCTTTATTGTGCTTAATTATATTAAACTCAATGCAATCACTAATTAAAGCTAATAATTCTACATCACCGTCTGAACCAACTTTATCTAAAAAAGTATCTAGCTTTCTTTCTAAGTCTCTTCCTGAAATAAAAGGCTTAATAGACATTTGAATTTCTTCAATATCCATTGAGTCTATTCCAGGAATCTGATAACTTTTAGCTATATCTGTAACCTTTTCTAAGGTAAGAGATAATAATAAGCTTGATACTTTGTTTTCCTTCTTAAATAGCTTAGATGCAGTTTTTGCCTCTTTTGCTTTGTTTTCCGTAAAGAAAAATGTTTGCTTATCTTTTGCTTTATACTTACTAGTAGCGTTTCTGTCGCTTAATACTAGAAATGCAATAAGATCTAAATCTTTTTCGTCAAGAGTTAATTCTCCTGTATGACCAATTTGGGTAGTCAATGGATAATAATCTTCAACAACTTTATTGCCTATTTCTTTAGGTCTTTTTGTTTTATAATATCTAAATAGTAAAGAACCATCGTCAGTATAAGTACTGAATGAGTTTTCTAAATTAAAACTTCTTGGTATCTGCCATCTCTTGTTTACATTATCGAACTTCTTAAGTCGATTTACAAGCTTAAATGTTACAGGATATTTTTCTATCCCTAATTTGGCAAGATATGCCTTGTTTACTTTTTCTTCTTTTCCGTTTAATTCTAACATTGGTGTTATTTTTAGTTGAACACATTATTGTTAATAATAAAAGCTCCTGAGACAACCCCAGGAGCTTTTTGTATTACCTAATACTAAGGCTTTACGATAACCATTTGATTACCTGCTGCGAAGTGAGCACCAATATGTGTTCTTAAATCGTAGTTGTTAACGTCTTTAGAAATAACTTTCTGACCGTTTCCAGCACCGTTTATTTGCCAAGACTCCATCATTCTTGAGTAGTTACCCATCGCTTTGTAACGACACCCAAAAGTAGGTACATCATTTTGCGTTTTAGTATCTTTCTTCTTTCCAACTGGACACCAGATACCTTGCTTAGAGTAGTCATACCCAGAAGCTCCGTAAAGCTTTGCGTGAGATAGAATACCTAATTGTTTAAAGGCAAATGTTCGTCCTGCTTTCGTTAAGCATTTGAACCCAACTGAAGCAGCTAAACCTTCGTCACCACCAAACATTTGGCTATAAGCAGATTTAGTGTAGTTAATATCAGTTGTTGCAAAGTAATCAACTAAAGCATCTTCGATGTCGATGTTTAAGTCAATGCCATTAAAACATGCTATGTTTCTAGAAGCAAACTCCTTGTCTAACAATTTAGCAGTTTCATTGAATTTAGCAACGCTATAAGAACCTGGAGTATAATTAACAATGTTTCCATTAGACTCAACATATGGGAATAATCCTTCAGTTGATTTAATTACTCTCTGTGTAGAAGAATCAACTAATGCTGCATTTGTATTTGTAGTTTTTCTACCAAATAATAATGCTCCATCAATTTTCAAGTTCATTCTGTAATCAGCGTCTAACTGCCCTTTAACATAATAAGCGTTTATAGCTCGTCCATCTGAATCTTTGTCAAACCATTTTCTGTTTGTCATTTCAGTACCAGTAACAGTCATACGTTCTTTAATGATTTGAACATTATTTGTGTACTTGTACGTTCCTGCAAATGCAGACTCTGGTTGATCAGAACCTTCAGAGAAAGCTGCTGACATTATGATTAATTCTTGACCTGCTGCAATTTCTGGAATATTATCACCTAATTGATTAGGAGTAAGCTGAACAGTAATAACTGGTACAGTACCAGAAATATTAGTAACTGAAGCAGTAACTCCATCAGGGAACATTACAATATCCCATAATCTTGGGTAGTATTTATTCAATCTAATATCAGTTGAAGCTTGTAAAACAATATCTACTGGAGCATTAGCTACTCCTGCTGCTGTTAGTGCGTTAGCGTGAATTGTTTCATGAATCCAATCTTCTTCATGGTGAGAATACTCATCCTGAGAAACTGGACTTTTAAATCCTAATGAATCAATAGTACGGAAAAATCCTACTCCTTGATCTCCTTTAGAACGAAATAAGGTATTTAATACCTCTGGTTTATCAATATCAAAAGTTGATACAATGTCCGAAGCATACTCTGCTGCGAAACTATTTAAATCTGATGCTGCCATTTTTTTATTTTTTTAAATTTTAATTTATTTTTTATGTTAACTTCACTCCTTCCATCCGTTCAATCATAGCAATGGCATGATCACTTCTCGACATTTTAGTTTCAGAATCTCTTACTTCTGTTTCTGGAACCGCACTCGGATTGTGGTCACTTTTTATTTTTTGTTCTTGAGCTTGTGAAACTCCAAAATCATATGATGCTTTCATCATTTGATGATGATTTTCTTGTATAAATAAGTTCATAGCCATTGTTTGTATATTTTCAACATTTTCAGATGTAAATTCTAAACCAGAATCAGATATTATATTAAATACTTTATCATCTATCTCATCTTTTTGCTCTTCACTTATAGCATACTCTAAACCAAAATCGTATTTTAAATCAGAAACACTATTTACCTTGTCTGTAACTACTCCGTCCCATTTGTCTATTCGCTGTTCTTCAGCATAATTTAGCTCTTCATTTGTTGGTCCTGTCTGAGTTTCAGTACCTGCTCTAGGGGTCATTGCTTCTTTCTGAAGATTAACAAGATTTTCTCGTTCTCTTTTAGAATCTCTTTTAAGCTCAATAGCTCCTAGCTTCATTTCTGTAGCATCATATAATTCCTCGTCAAGCTTGTATTTGTTGTTAAGATATTCTGTCGCTTCTTGATCTGTTAAGCCATCATTAGCTTTAAGAGACATCTTCATAACATCAAATTCACTCTTTTGGGAGTAATCAACTGACACTACCTCAGAATATACTTTAGGATCACCTCCTTTAAGTATAAAATCATTTAATCCTTTTACATAATCACTTGCGAACTCTGGCTCCTTCTCGCTCTCATCCAATAACTGATTATACTTATCCACTAGCTGATCATACTCTGTGGCTAATTCTAATATTCCTGAATCTTTAAACTCTTGTTCCGACTTGAACATTCCATTTGACATTTCGTCAATGTACTCATCGGCACTTAGTTCGTTAAACTCTGAACTATCAGTTTCCTCAGAAACTACTTCTGGAGATTCTCCTTCTACAACATCTCCTTCGTTCACCATTTCGGTTACTTGCTCAGTTTCTGTTTCTTCAGGATTAACTTCCTCTGTGTTTTCTACGGTTTCATCAGTTTTTGGAGCTTGATATGGTAATCCAGCGTCCTCAAACATTGCTGCTGTTATGTCATCTTCTGTACTCATTTTAGAATAATTTTAAGATATTTTGTTAAATAATAATGTAAAGATATAATAATATTTTATTAAAATGCAAATCACTTACCTAAAGTTTTATTTGAAGACTTCATTAAATCCTCATCAAGCTTATGATAATGTTGTTTTGTTTTAGAATTATCATCAAGTTCTGCTTTGTTAGATCTTTCTTGTATTCTAAGATTTGACTTAACCTGCTCAACCTCTATTTCCTTACGAGCCTTAGCTGCTTCAGTACTCTGAATCTTACCTAAGTCTTGCTCAGATTTTTGCTGTGCTAATTGTGCTGCTCCTTCTTGACGTTGTTGCTCAAGTTGAGCTTGTACTTGGTCTTGACGCTCCTGCTCTTGATTTTCTTTGATAGCTAAATAAGCTTGAGCCAATTTAATAGAACCTTGATCAATAAGTCTAGAAATATACATAAAATCTGACATTCTTATACCAACTCCACCTTGCTTCTTAGCATTGGAAGATTGTATAGCCATTTGTTTAATCTCGTTTTTCTCTTGATCAGATGGCCTCATTTGAACAATAAGACCTAGCTCTTCTAATCTAGTCTTAGAAGATTGTTTCATTATATTAACAGAGTTATTTCCAATAGCTTTTGATAAACCTTTTATTTCACCGCTTCTTATTCTAACCTGCCATCTTACTAACATGTTTTGAGCTAATTGAGTCTTTAAAGTTTTATAACCTATAAATAAATTATGCATAACATTATTAGTTGCTCCAACTTGCATTTTAGAAGTTCCTACTGGAGTTTCTGTGCTTAGAGTAGACGCATCCATAGCAGGAGATATTCCTGTTATTTGACGTATCATCTCAATATCATGATTAAGTATAGTAATGTATTCATTTAACTCTGAACCAATACCTCCTGAAATTTTATCTATTGGAGATGGTTGATTACCTGTAAACTGAGACTGATGAGTACTAGCTTTATACACAACATCACCAGTTTGTCTGTATAATCTTAATATGTCTAGTGGACCCATTTTAGAACCACCCATAGATATACCAGTAAGAGCACCGACTTCAACTTTTATACCAGAAGGAGCAGACATTGCTATTGCATTCTGCATCTTAAGCCATGTAAGCTGTACATTATCTGCTAAAGGAACAATAGAAGATAATATTGATTTTTCGTTTTCTCTATAAGCTTTAAAAGATAAACAAACTTCTTCGGAATCATTTTTAGGAATGTCTGTTTGTTCTCCCCAATCAAAAACAACCTCAGTTCCTACAATCCAACTAACCTTTCTAATCTTTTTTTTCTTTACCGTATGTGACTGTCTTTTTTCAGTATTCTTTTTGTTATAGTCAAAAGATTTTGAATAGTACATGTAATTACCTCTAGATGTTTTCTTTTTTTCATACTTTTCTAAATCATAATCTACAAATTCTAGTTCCATAACATAAAGATCATAGTCTTCAAAATTGTCAGCAGATATTCCAGAGTTTATATCGACAGCAGCATTGTTATTTTCAAAGTTTCTATATTTTTCTGCTATTTCAAAAATTTCTTCATCTGGTATTTCAGGAGCCTTCTCTCTTAATTGAGCTATAGTCATTTTTCTCATTTCTCCAGCAATCTTCATATTTTTGTGTGAAGGATCAGAGCTATAAGAAATTATTGCATCTCTTGGGTTAACATACCTACTTTTTACTTGTTTTGATATAGGATCAACGTAGTCTTTAACCATTGCTATTCCTATGTCAAATAAATCACTAAAAATTCTTCTTTTTATATCTTCCCAAGAAGACATGTCGTAAGACCAATTTAATGCTTTTTCATAAGCTATTTCAATAGCTAATTTAAAAGAACCTAAATCTTTCATCATCTCAAGTTCCTCTACACTATTTGGAACAAAGTTAGGCATTCCAGGCATTTGAGGCATTCCTTCATTTGCAGCATTGGCAGCAGGATCTTCTTCTAACGCTTCTGATAAAACCTTGTTGGCCCAAACTCTCCATTTCATGCTTTCTTTGTCAGAAATTGACTTTTCGTCAAGAGCATCAATAAAAACATCATACTCCATTTTATCCAACATTCCCATTACAACTCTCTTGAATTTAGGAACTACAGAAAGAATATCCCATGAAACATTCATGTAACCTTTTCTTTTGTTAGTTTTTTTATCTCTAGGAGATAGCCTGTCCATATACTTAGTTACGGGCTGATTACCTTTTGCATATAGTCTTAAAAGATCTATTTCTCCTCTAATAGAAAATGGAATTGTTAGCTTATTATTAACGTAGTCTGCATATACTGCTTCAGCATATTTTTTATACCACTTTTTATCCTTTTTTTTTGGGTCAATATTATGTTTGGGATAATTAACATTTTTGCCCATGTAATAGTTTGCGTTGAACATCTATACGTAATTTTTTTCAAATATAAGAATAATAATTAATATATTATTGCAGAGGAGGTCTTTATGCTAATGCAAGATAATAGGCTGGAGGAAAAGGTAAGAAAAATCAAGTTATCCCCCTTACCCCCTAATAAGAAAGATAACTTTTATTCGCTTACCAATCATGCTGACGCTGAGTAATTAGGATTCAGAATGAGGCTCTAAGAGGTCACAAGTTGTCGAAAGACCCTGCTTAGATTTAAAAGACTACTGGCTTTATCTCCCCACTGTTAATGCTCTTTTTGTTTCATGCACACTTATGAAATGTGTAAGTACAAAAAAAGGTTCTAACCATCTCACCTGTTAAAACCTTTTAAATGCCTGAAGCTTGCGCTAACAAGGCTAATATGTCGTTTTAAGTTATGAGATGTGAACCTTAGTTCAGTACTTACGACTGCAAATATATAATAAAATATATTATAACCAAAAAACCCAAAGAAAAAATCTCTGGGCTTTAGGGTTATACTATGAATATAACAAGGGAAGAATTGAATCGTGACAAATATATAAAAAAAAATAGCGACTCAACTACAATCGCTATATAAACTTATAAAACTTGTAAAATGAAAAGTGCTTTTAAAAGAACATTTAGTTGATTAGCACGTTAGCTAATATACGACATTATTACATAGGGTAATCAAATTCATCAAATAAACTAACATCTATCTCTTCTTTTTTAACTTGGGTTATTGTCTTGTCTCCCTTTGCTTGTATAAGAGCAAGTCCATAAGCTACAAATAAATCATAATCGGTCATCTTCTCTTCAATTTCCAAGCACTGTCTTAAAAAATCAATAGAATCTTCTCTAGAGCCATGCTTTTCAATATAAGTCTGTATCTCTCTAAATATTTCATCTCTAGTAATCTCAGTCGTAAACGTGCCAGGCTTTTTATTAAATATACCAGTCCTCCTGTCTTTACCGTACCACAGGTATGCTGGATAATTCCTATCTACAAAGTAGTCCCATAGAAAAGGCACGTTTATCTCTACATTTAGCTCAAACCCATAATAAATAGCCATCATTAACATGTCCTCTCCATATTCATTCTTGGTCATTGGACGGAAATTATATCGACAAACAAACTTATTCGTGGCCCATTCACTCACATCTTTGTCTGAGTTATCTATAGAAGAGTCGTGTCTCTGAAATACAGCTCCTGAACCTTGTGACCTTTTACCGTTACTTGTTTTTATGAATTTAAATGGATCGGCTCCTCCTGTAAATCTATTTGTGTTTCCTGGAATCTTAAGTCCATTATCTATAAAAACCTTGTTTCTATCACCCTTTTCTAAAAGTAATGAAACCTCAAACTTTCCTCTTGGGTTTGGCTCCCATAATACCTCAGTATCAGGAATATTATCTTTCCATTTAAAATTACCTTTTGTAGTTGGAGCTTTCTCGCTAAAAGTAACCTCATCTATTCTCTCCTCAATAATTTTTATATTAAACTTACATTTAGATGAGTCTCCCCTAAAACACTCTCTAAACATTGTAGGGTACATACGTATAAACTCTGACAAACCATCAAAGTCATCAGCAGCTATATATCCCTCTCTAGTATTTTGCAAATATTGTTTAGCTTCATCCATTAATGAATTACCGAACTTGTCAATAAACCCCTCTAGTCCATCGTGAGCAGGAATAAACAAATTATATAGTCCAGATAAAGTCCTTCCATTTTTAGTTCGCATTTTGTCTTTTTGCCAATGGTCATAGTGAGATTGGTCGCATAACTGCTTAAACCTAGATCCACCACCTTTGTCCATTTCTCCAACAGTTGAGGTATATGCTGCTTTTCCAACAATCACCCTTCCTGTAGACAAACATTGTTTTACTACATTGTGTCTTAGTAAAATATCTCCATCAGTAAACTTACCACTTTCATCGGAATGATACCTTAATAGTTTACGTGAATCATACCCCTTAATATCAGATGACTTAAAATCTATCTTTGAGCCAAGAGCTTTAGCTTTAGCAACTAGCCTTCCAATAACAGAAGATTTTGAAGCAGGCTTTCTAAATAACATTGTCTTTTTAGGATCGTCAGAACCTTGAAACAAAGGCTTAAAAAAGAAAGGTAAAGACTTCCACCCTGGAACTAAATGGTCCGTAAACACATCCTTAGCATGTTCTTCAGTTGCTGATTGAATACCTGAATGTTTCCTGTACATTCTTGATGTAGTTTCATATAGCCATACTTGAGCTTTATTTGTTGCTCCTTCACGCCTATGCTTTGGATATATAAAACCAAAAGAGTCTTTATCTTTCACACAAAAGTCTGCAAAAATAAAAAACTTTCTATCCCTGCTTCTATATTCTGGAACACCTATATCTATTTCCCAATAACTTATGTATAGGTAATTTGTTCCTGTTATGTATGTGGGGACTCCATTGTTATAAAACCAATAACCGTTAAGTCTTTTATGCCATTCAGATTCTATAAAATCTATCTCCTCTTTCCATTCGTGATAGTTCTCTTCTAAAAAAGCTTTTATAGAAAGAAGAGCTCCATTGCTTTCTAAGGTTTTTTTGTCAATAAATAATTGAGGACTTTGTTCTAGCTCAATTAACCTTTCAGGAATAACTGGCCTATTAAACATTTGGTCTTCTGGACTTAATCCAAATCCATCTATTTTTGTTAAATCACCGCATTGAGGCAATGGGATTTCTATCTGCATCAAATCTGGATCATCATCATTTATGACTAAGTATTTTTCGGGAGGACTATATAATTCTTCCATATTAACCTATATTAAATGCATAATCTTCAGGAGATAGTAATAATTGTTTTCTAGCTTCCTCTTCTACATAATCATATAAATCGTCAGTAAGGTATTTGTTTGTGTCCTCATTAAGTAGCTCAACCTCTAGCTCTCTTAATTGGTCAGAATTTTTCTTAGCCTGAGAAAACACCGCTTGTTTATCTTTAGTCTCCTTAGCATTTTCATCATCTGGGTCAATAAGCTGTAATAGTGTGTTGTAAAAAGCTTCTTGTCCTGAAACAAGTAATGAAAAGTTTCTTGAACCCTGCATACGACAATACCTAATTATCATTTTATTAATAGCTTCGTTCTGACAGTTAAGCATTTGTTTTGCAATAGGAGAAAAAACATTCTTTCCTGCAACGACCTTAGATGTAAATCCAGCTAGTCTAGCAGCTTCAATTTTTCTTTTAATTATATTTTCTATAGAATCCTTTAACGGAGTGTTCTTGTCATAGAAATAAACTATATACCTAAATATCTTTTCTAGATTGGCTTTTGCTGAAGCTTCAGCTACTTTATTAAATTCTGAGTATTGCTTTAATTTTGGATATACTGATAAAATGTTTGACCCCAAAGGAAGTAAACTAACATCATACATCATATTGCTGAAATCGTATTCGTTTTCCATAATCTATATAAAAGGAAAAGAGGGAACCACCCCTCTCTTCGTAACCAAACAACTATTGAAAACTAGAACGCTTTCTTTAGAATTACCTATATTAACGAAAATATTTTGATTAGGTTTCATTTTTTTAAGATAAAATTGCAGTTATATCCATTTCTCTCATGTGTAAATATCCTACTCCGTCTATTTCTATTGGTGTTCCAGCTAACTTGTTATAAGCTACTTTTTCTCCATTTTTTACACTATAATTTTCTTTTTTATCTCCAATCATATGCACAGTTCCCATTTTTGACTCATTTACATTTTTAGCATCTAATAATATTATGCTTCCAACATGATCTATTTCAGGATCTGGCTTAATTAATACATAAGGCTCTATTACTCTCATTATTTAAATTTTACATGTTTATATGATTTTTCTGGAATTACAGCAATGACATCTTTTCTTTGCATTCTGTAAAGCTTCTTGTCTTTATATACATCATTATAAAGCTCTGATTGAATAGGTAGGTCACTATTAGTACTATACATAATAATATCTCCTTCCTTCATGTCATCTTCATACTCCACTTCCATAGGCTCAGAAGAAAAGCCTTTAACAGGCTCACCAGCATGAATAATCTTAGCAAATTTTGTGCTTTTTAAATTTTTTACAGAATCAGGCATTTCTAATATTCCATCCTCGTATTCGTTTCCCTCCATTAATTCGACAAGAATAAAACCGTTAACAGGAATAAACTTATCACTCCTTATAGAAAAAAATATTTGATCATAAGGAACCAACCATAATGGCTCATTATTTTCATCCTTAAAAACCATTCCGCTAGTCTCAACCAACTCCTTCATTAAATAATGAAAGAAAACCTTGTCTCCAGGTTCAACCTCAATACCTACATCAAATGATAATGACATTGGACTACCTATCATAAAGAATGTGTCTCTAGGTAACTCTATAACTTCTCCAAATGTAGGTAAGTGCTTTTCTACGTCTATAGTAGTGTCTAAGTGTAGCTTTAGACCACTATTTAGTTCTACCTCATCTCGTTTCATATGAGGCTTAACTAATATATGATTAAATAACGGTTTTATCATTTCTTCTTCCTTTTTTTAATTCTATCCGAAAACTTTCCAACAAAAACATGTTCAAAAGAGTTTGCTGCTTTAGATCCTTCTTTAACATAAACAATACTATCTCCCATCTTAACAGAAACTAAGCTTCCATTAGCTACTTTTGTTTTTACACTTTTAGCGTGACGATCTTTGTCTTTGTCAGACATTGCACTCCACCAGGATTTGTATTGAATTGCAGTCATTGGTAGAGATGTTCCCTTATGCTCTACCACTATTATATCATTAGGAGATAACATTTTGTTTCTATTTTTTGATACCCTTATCTTTTGTATGGTCGCTAGGATAACTAAAATAGCTATTAACAATACAAAGGAATAATGGTAAATATTCATACTGTATATAATGATTCAGTACAAATTTAATAAAATAAGTGGAATAAAAAAGGGAATCTACTTAAAGAATCCCTTTTAATTAATTTACTACAAGAAAAGATGCTTATCTCATTTTTCCTTCTTTCACTCTTCTCTTTTTTCTTTTAGAAAGAGGCTTTTCTTGTCTATAAAAAGTGTCCTCATTTTTATTTTTTATTTTAGTTTTAGTTTTAGTGATTATCTTATCACCGCCTTTTCTGACTTTTGTAATGGTTTTTGTATAGCCACCCTTTCCGTCTGGCACTTTATTTCTATCTCTAGAGTTCTTTTGAGGATTAAGAGCACCTTTATAATCTTTTGAAGGTAACATCTCCTTAACTACTTTCTTTTTTATCTTAGACGCTTTTCGCTGACCTTTCTTTCTTACTATTTTTGATTTTGTTGCTAGGGTGTAGTCAGGATTATCTATAGCAACTTTACCAGCTTTTCTTGACTTTTTTTGTGCAGAAGTTTCATCTTTAGGAACCGTAACTTTCTTCATTTCATACGTAGGCTTAACAGGATCCTTTACAGGCATTCCTTTCTTAGCCACTTGTTCAGCAGACTTTTCTTTAAAGCCAGATGAACTTAATTCACTAGGAGTGTCTTTTTCAAGTCCAGGGACCCTAGTTCCTTTTACTTTAGGATATTCTCCACCTAGAGTCTTTTCATACTCAATAGTTGGATCTATTTTTTCAGCTTTATCGTAAGTTACCGACTTTTTTTTAGAACCAGGAATAACATATACCTTTGACTTCGATCTTTTAACGCTTCTCTTTTTGCCTTTTCTTTTAGCTATATCATCAATCTTTCCTTTAAGCTTATAAACGCCAACTTTGCCTGATGAAAGCTTTTCTGCACTTTCTTTTGTTTCAGCTTTTTTGCTAAACTTTCTTCTTCTTTTTTTAGCCTCCTTAAGCCTTCTATCAGAGATAGGGTCATCCACAGGGACATCTCTGCTTATTCCTGTTTCTTCAGCTTTTTTTTGAGCTGCTGCTTCAACACTCTTTTTCCTTTGTTTTTTTCTTTTTCTTTTAGCAAAAAATTTTTTTAAATCTGGCTTCATAATTTTACATTTAAAAACAAATATACTAATTAAAGGAACACAACAAAACTTATTTTAACTGAATCATCTTCTTTCTCAGACTTTAAGGTCCTCCAAAGACAGGTTTTTCTAAATGTTTTAAGTATTCCTGCTGCTTCTGATAGTTCCATGTCTTCTTTTGCTACATAGCGGTATTGTTGGAATATTCCCAGGCTTCCAACAAGACACCATGAAATGCTATCATAAGTGTCTACAGGCCATTTACGAGTATGTATTCTAACCGAATCATCATATACATATTCTACAGAATTTTCAGATATTTTAATTACTTCTTTTGTAGCTGGATTTATCCATAAATCAGCAACTTGATTAAATTCCCATGTCTTGAAATAAACAGAATCTTTTTCTATTTGTTTTTCAAATCCGAGAAAAGTCAATAACTCAGTGTCCAGACACATTAATTCTACTACTTTTTCAAATGACTGTGCATTAATAACTCCTGTTACTAAAATTGCGATTGTTAAAATTAAGTTTTTCATATTTTTTTTGTTTGATTTATATAGTCTAACGCTATGTTTTGAGAAATGTTACAAAAATTTGTGTAATATTATTAATTATTTTACATTTGTGCCTATGAATATAGAAGAAAAAACAAGAATGAAGACAATGATGTTAATAGGAGTACAGTTATTTCTAGAAACTCATGATGAACTAAAAGACACTACAGACTACACTAAAAGATTGAAGTTTACTGCAAGAGAATTTAAAAAAGAATTAAGCAAGAGTCTTGACAATCAAGTTGGGATATTATTTGAGCAAGATTATCAGGTTGAGTTAGTGAATGGAATAATAGAAGATGTTGAGACTTATGTAAACGAAATTTTAAAAGATATAAAAAAATGACCAAGGCAGAAGAGAAGGAATTAAACAGTCTTTGTAACTTTTACATAAAAGACAAGAAATTTATTGAAGCATTTAAAGTAGGAATTACTAAATTTATAGAAAAATATCAAAAAGGAGTTGTAAAGAAGCAATCTTTTGAAGATATAGTTAATGCGATAATAGATAAAAAACTTAATGAGCCTTAATGACGCTTTTGGATTTGACCTAGATCAACTAGGTTTAGTTATGTTATTAGACATATTTGAAGAAACAGCTATATACACATATGAGCGAGAGTATTCAATAAAAATGGAAGAAGGGAAAGTAAAGGCTTGGTTTGGTAAAAAGCTAAAACACCAGACAAAAGAAATTAAGGGGTTTGAATGTGTAGAGGCTGCATTAGTACATGCTATAAGGGAACATATTAAAAGATCAGAAAGAAATAATTAATTTCTGTAACTTTTTTTATTTCTTTCCGTACTACTACAAAACCAAACAATTAGCAGCATGTCAGAACTAAATAAAGAAACTTTGAAGTTAATAAAAGATAATCCTAAGATACTTAATTTGTGTTTAAAAAAGTGGATAAAGGAATACAAAATAGATAGAGAGTTAAATGTTAATTGGGAGAAGCTACTCGCTTTGTTTAATAAGATAACTGAGAAAAATGCTAGGGTGATACCAGCTAAAGCAAAGGGTCAAATTAGACAGAGATTAAGAGAAGGATATAGCAAAAAAGACTTTAAGACAGCTATGGAGAACATTATGAAAGACAACTATCATCAAGAAACACAATATAAATATGTTACTCTAGAGTTTATATCTAGGGCAGATAAATTATCTAGGCTAGTAACTCAAGATAATACTCCAACAAAAAAGAAACCTAATACATTTAGATAATATGGAAGAAGAGATTATAGAATGTCCTGACTGCGAAGATGGAGTAGCTTGGGTAGATACAAGTTACCAATGTAGTGTATATCCTATTGGAGATTGTTGTGGGGGATGTGGATACCAAGAAGAATGTGATACATGTAGTGGGACTGGAGAAATAGAAGAAGAATAAAAACTATGAAGGAAGGATTTGAAATTGTAACCGCAGACAGTGTAGTAGAGAGTCTTAGGGTATTTAGAGACACTTATAACGAAAGAGGAAAGTATTTGGGGTTTCCTAATATACATCAACATTATTCTATGCAGCTTGGAACTTGTACTGACTGGACAGGATACCCTCGGTCAGGAAAGACTCAAGTGCTTATGGAGATGTTGCTTAATACTTCGATGTATTACGGATGGAAGCATTTAGTATATTTTCCTGATGTTGGAAATAAGCAAGAAATCATCGCAGATTTGCTTCATAAAAAAACAGGAAAGGGGTTTGACCCTAAATATAAAAACCTAATATCTGACGATGAAATATACACTGAGACTCAGTGGCTGTTAAGACACTTCTGTATTCTTACGAAGAAAGAGGTCAAAGCTAAGATAACTCCGTTTGAGTTTTGGGACCTAGCGGTAATGATGAAAAAAGAAGTTGGGATACATACAGCCTCCATAGATTCTTGGAAAGATCTAAATCATCCATACAAAGAATACGGTGGTTATGCTACTTATCTAGAAGAGGTTTTACCTTACCGAAATCAAATAGCAGAGGATAATAATCTACACTTGCATACGATAATACATCCTAAGCTTACAGAAAAAGATAGTAAAGGAAATCGCAAGCCACCAAACCCATTTGATCTAAAAGGGGGAAGTGAATGGTTCAACAGTGGAAAGTCAATGATAACGGTACATAGAGAGAATCCAGAGGGTAATTTAGCTGACATTATTTTTCACAAAATGAAGCCAAGAAGTGTTGGTACAGTTGGAGCGACTACATTAATGTTTGATTTAGCCAGCTTCACATATTTTAATTATGATGGCCCAAAGAGAGTTTATGCATCTAAGGATAGTGAACACATGAAAATACATGATGAATCTCTTGAGCCTAACTTAAAATTCGATGAGGAAGAATACGACCTAAAAAGCATAGTAACAATGCAGGATGAATTAGATGAAGATTTATTTTAAATAGAATAATTATGACAAAAGGAATTGAATTTTTAGAGTTAAGAGTATTAGAGGCTAGGACTGGACTAATAGTTTACCAAGAGAAAGTATTAGCTAAGTTCGGTAAGTATAAAACGCCTACTACTAAAGAAGAGGCGTTAAATATGAAAGTTAACATGCCTAAAAACGCTGAGGAAGCTATTGTTGTCTTATCGGATGCTCATCAAGTAATAAATGAACTCTATGACATATCTTTAAAACTAAGTAAGGATCTCGGTGACTCAAGAGCAGGAGAGATGACTAAGGCTATGGAAATTGGCAAGCTAAAAGCTAGAGTAACAAAGCTAGAAAAGCAGAATAAAGCATTTACTGACAAAATATTTTCTAGTTGATAAAATCATAAAAATTGCTATGTAATTGTTTTTTAGTACATTTACGAAAAACCATAAGAAATGGCAAGAGTAAGTAAGTATGCACAGCACAATGAAATAATTGAAAAGCTGTGTAAGAAGTACAATTACAGAGTTAACACAGTAGCATTAAGATTATCAGAATATTTAGGCAGAGGATCCAAGCCCACAGGGGCAATGAGGGCATATGTTAAAAAGCATATAATATCTATCGGAGAAAAACCTGCACTTATTTACAGTAAAGGTCTAGAGGTTTCTAGCTTAAAAAGATACCACCGTTCATTAAGTGACAATTTAAATAATGAAATATTTACAGAAACAGATACAAATCAATATCCAGAAAACACTCCTGGAGAACTTCCGTCTGCATGGTGCTCTAATAAAAGCAGGTATTTAACTATTCAAGAGTTTTGTAATAAGTATGGGTTAAACCCAGATTCAGTTAAATCATCGAAACTAGTTACTCACAACGCAGGTCATATGACTTATAATATTGCGTTTGACGGTAATGAAATAATGGATGACTTTGACTATCTAGGAGAGCTAGAGAAGGCATTAGACTCAATACCAATATACAAACCTAAGAAAAAGAAACTAGGGAAAGAAGGTGTTGTTTCTTTAACTGATCTCCATTTTGGAGCATATATTTTAGGCTTAAAAGAAACTCCTGACTTTTCTGCATTGATTTTAGTAAATATGCTCAGGAGGGCAGCTATGAAAGTTAATAAGTTTAATTATGCAACGGTACATATACACTTATTAGGTGACTTAATAGAGAGTTTTACGGGGTTAAACCATATAAATGTATGGAAGAGTCTAGAATATGGACATCATGGCGTAGGAGTAATTAAAATGTTTGTAAAGATGTTTAAAGAGAACTTTCTGGACCTAATAATAAACCTTGGAGAAGTAAAAGTAATAGCAGGGAACCACGACAGAACATCTTCCAGTAATAAAGAAGATACTGATGGAGGTGTAGCTGAACTTATAGGGTGGGGATTAGAACTTTTAGGCTATTCAGTAGAGTTTTCTCCTTCAATAATTACACACGTAGTTGAAGATACTTGCTATATACTAAATCATGGACATCATTACCTCACAAAAAAGCTGTCAACTCAAGAAATTTGCTGGAAATACGGTAAGAAAGGACTCTTCAACTTTGTTTGCGAGGGACACTTACACTCTAGGATAGCTAAACTTAATGCATCTCAGTTAAAAAACTTTAATATGATCATGGATGACAATATAGATGTAAGGAGGCAAGTGTTTTGTTCTCTCTTTACGGGTAACTCTTATTCTGAGTATGGTGGGTGGTCAACAAAGGCAGGATTTACAATTACCGAAAGCAACGGTAACAAGGGAGTTAACGTATTTGACTTTTCTTTTTAAAAAAAAACATAATTTTTATTTCAATAATTTGTAACATTTTATTAATTTTACCGTTTATAGATGTAAAGTACATTTAATTATAACCGAATTAGATTAGAGTAGATGGTAATAGATTTTGAAGCAATGGACTGGAGTAAGAATTATACATATAAAGATAAAAAAATATACATTAGTCACGAAACTAAGAGCTATATACTTTGCTCATTTAGTGATAATGGTAAAGGGGTTTTTAAATTAGATAAGTCAGAGTTTACATACGGTTAAGTATGGTAATTTAATTTTAATGGGTAAACAAGATTTTCAACTTATATCTACACATCCTATTAAGAAGTCTGACTTAGGGTTTCATGGAAACTTATTTGGAGGAAAACTATTAGCCTGGTTAGATGCAGCAGGGGCAGCATTTGCTTCTCAAGTATGCGACACACCAAGAATGGTAACTATAAAAATAGATGAATGTCTCTTTAAAAGAGTATCTAAGGAAGGTCAGCTTCTAAAGATATATGGTAAGGTTCATGCGTTTGGAAATACATCAGTAACTCTGCTATTAGAATGCAGAGCTCACAATGTATATACAGGTAGACAAACATCAGTATTAACAACTAACATAAAGTTTGTCAGAATAGATGAGAACGGTGATGCTATACCTATATCTGATAGAGTTAAAAATAAACTAAACCAAAACAAAGATGAGTAAGGAAAAACTTGTTGGTATGATATGTAAAGAGAGGTTGCAAACTCTTGAGGAAACACCACCCCGTTGCCCGTACAGTAAGGGAATAAAGAAAGTCCTCACACCTTATTCATTTATAAAACAAAACAAAGATAAGTAAAAAAGTAACACATATGACAACTGAGTAACTTAAACAAAATAATATGACAGAAGAAGAATTTTTAGGGTTAATAACTATTATGTCTATGTTAGGATTAGGAATAATAGCGGTAATATGGTGGATATTAACAGATATTGTCCACGAATTAAGATATAGAAACTTTTTATTAAAAGAACAAAACCAAAACAAAGATGAAAGAGATAACATTATTTAGTTGGTTATTAGCATTGTTTATAATATGTTATTCTTGCTCTGTAAGCAAAGACCTAGAAGATGGCATCTTTAAAAATGGTTACTCTTTAAATAAGTTTAATACTAACCTATTCGATGTAACTTTAAACGATATAGTAATAGCGCACGTTACATCTATAGAGTGGGAGTACTTTAAAGGGAAGCTAGTAAGAGAGGTATCGGTAACAACTAAGAACCACATGAAGGACAAAGATATAATTGATATGATAAAGTTTTTACATTCAAAGTATCCTGACTTTAAAATAGAAGTAAACAACGATGGGACAGATAAGTTTTACGAAAATTAAACAAAGATGATCAATAGCGGTAGAGAATGGGACTGGATGACTGAAAATAAAAAACAAATGACCGAAGAAGAACTATTAAAGAAACTTTATGAATACCAAGAAACTCTGAATTGGATACATGAGAATGGAGATATTAATCAAAAATATAGCTTAGTAGAGCTTTTAATTGAACAAATAGAAAAACATTTATCAAATGAAAAGGGAATAATTTAAACTAAAAAAGGAAGAATATGAATATGAAAGAATCAACATTAAAAGAGGCTAAGGCTTTTTTAAACAGGAATTATGAAAAAGGAACTCAGTGTCCTTGTTGCAATCAAATGGTTAAACTTTATAAAAGGAAGTTAAACTCTGGTATGGCCAGAACCTTAATAGAGTTATATAAGTGCGGTGATAGATTCGTACACGTTAAGAATCATTTAAGAGAGAAACAGCTTAATAACACCCATGACTTTACATTACTTAGGCATTGGGGATTAATTACTGCTCCAGATGAAGAATCTACAGGTCAAGCATCGGGGTTATGGAAAATAACCGAGAAGGGAAATAAGTTCTGTAAGGGTGAGATAGTAGTAAACAGACATGTGTTAATAGTAGTAAATAGACACTTAGGATTCTCAGACGAGAAAACCACAATCCAGGATTCACTTGGATCAAGATTTAACTATAACGAATTAATGAGAGAATTATGTTAGAAGGTATAATAGAAAACTATCCAGAAGAAGAGTTTTTAAAAGCTGATGGGTTTGACAAAGCGATAATAGGATTTGAATTAGCAACAATGAGGCTTATATATTCAAAACTTAAGTGCGTAGAGGTGCTTATGTTAGATGATGAGATGGACTATGAAGAGGCTATGGAGTATTTAGAGTATAATACATTTAACGCATATGTAGGGGAAAAGACTCCCATATGGTGCGATGATACAATATTTTAATAAAACACAAATTATGGAAGGGAAGATAACAAAACACAACACAGAAAAAGAAATAAATAACTTAATCAGAACAAGTCAACAATTAAACTTAAATAATGTAACTACAAATCTGATAATTAACATAGACATAGCTCTAAGACATCTACAGCCAAATAAAAAGGTAGTCAAATAATTCTTTATCAATGCGATAGCATTTGAGAAAATTTTTGAAAAATGAATGGTAGTTACTTTTTCTTTATAACTAACTTTGTCTTAACTCCTTCCTTGCGATAATTTTCTTTTCTTACATATCGCTTTTTCCCCTCTCTCTCAACTTCCTTCCCCCCAGGAGTCTTTGTTACTGTAGATTTAATTTCTCCTGTCTTTCGGTCAGTTACCTGCTTAGACTTATACCCACCTTTTTTATATGTCTCTTTAAGCCTATTCTTTGTCTCTACAGATTTCCATTTTCCACCTGAATCATCTGTTCCCTTTTCAACATGTCTGTTTTTTCTGATTATAACTCTTTTTTTAGCTGTTTTTTCAGAGTTTTTGAAATCCAAATCTTTAGGAGAACCTTTACTTCCCTTTTTTCTCATTCTTTCTCCTGATCCAGCTTTTATTCTTTTTCTCTTAGCATGGATGTTTGCATATAAGCCTTTCTTCTTTTCCATTACCATTTTGTTTTGTGGGACCAATATTTAGCACTCATTTTATCGTTTGTGTCACCATGCCTAGCATAATAACTTTTACGTCTTGCTTTTTGTTTTGCTGTTTTAGGATTTTTACCTGCACCACTTACACCTTGTTGACCAAAACGAATAGTCTTTACCTTATCACCAACCTTAGCAACAACAACATGGGACTTCGTTTTATGACCTGGAGTTCGCTTCGGTTTGTTATAACCAGAAACACCTATGCTAGATAAAATAGCTGCCTTTGCCTTATGTTTACTACTGTGCATAAACTTATCATTTTACCTTAACTCAGATATAGCTCGCTTTATTCTAGCCATATCTTTCTTTTGCTGCTCAGTTGCCTTACCGTCCTGATTAAAAATATCCTCTTTAATAAACTCTAACCTGTCTTCGTAATCAGTTATCTTTTCTGCTTTGTCTTTAGATCCAGTTACATAAGTGCCTTTCATTTCAGATTTTTGCTCCCCTAATTGTTTTTTACTACCAGTACCGTACCTCTTCTCTAAAAATGACTTAATCCCAGCAGCCTTTTCTTTAGGAGATGATGGCCCTGCCTTTTTAGGAGTAGGCTCTGTAATCCTAAGTATCTCCTGATCATAAGCAGCCTTTGACGCATCATCCCAATTTACATCGTACTTCTTAACTGGAACTCCTGAAACTTCTCCTTCGTCAGCCCTAGCCTGTGCCTTAGCCATCTCAATGTTAGACATCTTTGGCTTTTTAGTAATCTTTAACTCTCTCATATCTATTTTTTACTTCTTAAAATTATTCTAGTAGCCTTAGCCCTTGCTTTACGCTCTTTAGTCTCTTGATTAGCCTCTTTTCTAAGATTTTTTTTCTCCAATTTTATAATTTTTTTGCTTTCTTTTTTAGAAAATTTTTCAGAAGAATCTCCATATTTTCCCCATTTTGACGTACCTTCAAAATCTTTATAAGCTTTTTTCTTGAAACTAGGCTGATTCTTCATGTCTTTTGACTCTTTAGCATACTTTCGCTGAACCAATCTAGAAGAATCTAGCTCTTTCGCCTTATCAGAATCAAAACCATGCTCATAGCCAAAACTATCCTGCACATATTTTCTCTCAGCTCCTTTCCTTATCTTTTTTTTAGCCTCAGATACATCAGTATCCTTCTTCCTTAAAATCTTCAACTTTTTCATACCTGTAATTATTAAACAAATATACACAAAATATCATAACATGCAGTATTAACACTGCAATAAGCATAAAACAGAAGATTGTTGCTTAAAAACACCCTTTTGCAGAATAAAATGATAGTCACACACACGACAGAGACAACCAAAACCAAATATTATTCTGTATAAACATACAAAACATACCATTTCTTCCAATATAGGGGTCCATATGAAATATGCTGTATTTGATGAGAAAAAGGGTAGGGGGTGTAGATGGGGAGAGGGGTAGGGTTATATATATTATGTTGAAAAATAATTTGAACACACAAACCCCAATGAAATAGGGTAGGGGAGGGGGTTTTAATGGTACCATATTTAAATTCTATTTAACATAATAAGTATTATAAGACAATATTCTTTGAAGTAATTATAAAATAGTTTATACTACGTATAAGGGACGCGGATAGGCTTTTTTTATTAAACCGTTTTATCTGATCCATTTGTTTACACGAATGTAAAAACATTTAACCTTTCATCTATATATATACTATTAAATTATTTCTTTACTCCTTTACTCCTTTGTTTATTTCTTTGCTCTTTGTTCTTTGCTTTATTCCTTTACTGTTCATCTACTATATATGTATGTATATCTTTCCTTTGCTTTGTTATATTCTTTCTTTGTTCTTTCTTATATGCTTTATATATATACTTTCTTTGTAGTGTTCTTATGTATTTACTATTAATCACCGTATTTTTTTACTCTTTCAAACCCTTATAAACACTGGGCTTTTAAATTTTTTTTATTTTTTTTGTAACCTTTTTTGGTTTGCACCCGTTACACTACCAAACAACAACAAAAGAGTTGAAGTTTTAAAAGTTCTTTATTTCTTTCGATACATTAGCAAAAAGGTTTATACCTTAATACATGCAAAGCTAGGCCCGTAAGCCTTCTAAATCGCCGTAATTTATGACTTATGTCACCTACCACCGTAGGAAATTAAGGAGAAAGCAAAAAAAAGTATTAAATTTTGTAACCTTTTTAAATTTGTGCCGTTAGACTATACAAGAACAACAAACAACTATTATAAACCAAATCAAAACAAGACTGCGAAAGCACTTTTAGGCTAGTCACCTATGCAAACGGGAGTAGATTGTACCCCATAATAAGCAATCAAGTCACAGTTATTAGTTTCTGACTATAATCTGAAAACTATGAGGAAGCAAAAGTATACGCCACTCTGCGGAGACATGAGGAATGGTATACCCTAACTTAAACGCCCAATCGGGAAACATAGCAAAGTTAGTGCAATAAAGCGATAACATAGACTGCACTTGGGAAAGTGTCTATGCGTAACAACGGAGTAGAAGAATAGCAACAGCTCTCCGTTAGGAATTAAAGGCTAAATACGTTCAATCACCGAATATCAAAACGGTAGAACGTGAATTTTCACCATTAACAAATATTAATCAATTTATATGAATCCAGTGGAACAGATCCGTCTAGCATAGGCATGTTCTTTAAAGGGTGCAACGAAGTATAAATTACAAGCATCAAATCCATTCGTTTGGGTTTGGTGCTCTAAGGCGTTATGCCAATTATTAATCACCGTAAACCATAGAAAAATGAGAAGAGAATCAAGAGTAATCAGAATCGAAGGACAAATAGAGATTATAGGAATCTTTATAAACGGAGTATTAACTAGCACATTACGTAGACGTATATTTGCTTAAAACCATAGAAAGATGAAAGAAGAAATAGAACAAATCAGAAAAGAGTCTAATAATAAAATATATTATATAATATTTGATGACCATAAGCGAGTAGAAGAAGAAATAATGGCAAATTTCAACATGGGATTAATAACCTTTATTGAAAGATTAAAACAAATAAAAGAATTGAATGATCTTACTTTGAAGAAATTTAAGAGTAACGGAATAACAGACTATATTCATTAATCAAATAAAACCATAGAAAAATGAAAGAATTAAAATTAAATCAGATCGGAATAGTATTGTTCGTAGCCTTGACTACGTATGTAGCAATAAATTTATTAACTTATGGCTGGGTTATATCTTCAGCGTCATTCACATTTTAGAATGAAATAAAATAGCATTAGTTTGGTACATCCATAAATAATATTGGGGAAAGGTTCGATTCCTTATTTTGCTACTATTAATCACCAAAACCATAGAAAAATGAATTATTTAGAAGGCAAAAGTTTCAAAACAGTAATTTTTAATTACGGAACAGAAAAGTATAAACACACGTTCAAAGTTAAAAATGAGGAATTTCTATTAAAGTTTACTCAAAACAATGTAGAATTTATTGTGCGTTATGACGAACAAAGAAACACTATTGATGTGTTTACCGATAATTTAAATGACCACGTTTACAGAAGATTAATAAAATAAACCTTGTAAAGTGTAACCTTTTTAATTAATCACCGTAATAGACTACAAACAACTAAACGATATGAATACAACAGAGAACAATAAACTTATATTAGAATTTATGGGATACCCTAATATTGCTAATGATGAGGATAAAAGAGATTATTTAGAAGATTGTGTAAAATACCACACCTCTTGGGATTGGCTAATGCCAGTAGTTGAGAAGATGAATCAGACAGAGTTATGGGAAGAATATAACATTGGAAATTTATCAATATTACTTGTAAGTTCAGACATAAAAGCAACATACGAAGCAGTAGTAGAATTTATTAAAGAGTATAACAATTAAAAATAAATTAAAATGGAAAAAAATAAAGAAGAATTAGAGTTATTAAGATATGGGTTTAACACTTTTAATTTTATCATAATAGGTAGTGAAAACTTATCCTTTAAAAGTTTTGCTAATATAATAGAAAATTATAGCGAATCATTAAAAGCTAAAGAAATAGCAAAAACTTATAGAAAATATAAAGGAGTTGTAAGTAAAAATGAACTTATTATAGATTTCATATAACGTAATACAAAACAAACAACTAAAAACCATAGAATCATGAAAAAAGTATTTTCAAGCAATGCAGACTGTATTCACACGTTTGCACAACGTAGCCAAGACGAAGGCAGAACACCCAATCACAACGTATATTTTCGTGGAGATAAGATATACTCCTACGGATACCATTACCTGCTGGGCGAATTTATAAATAATGGCGAGGCTATTATAATAAATGACATAGGGTATAGCAACTCAACCTCAAAGCATATAAATATTTTACAGGGTGCAACACGACAGTACAAACAATTTTATGTAACACTTACAGATTTAGATACTGTCCACTGTACCGTTATTTCACATAAGAACTCATTAGCCAATGCTAGAAAGCCCGAATTATATATCACCCCAATCTTACAATTATGGGAGTCATTAAACGAATTTCTGCAATATACCAAAGCTAAAAAATACAAGAGCAACAAAAAATACAAAGAGATAAAAGCTATTGTAACCGCTTTAAACGACAGTCCCGAAGATTATAAAGAGAAAATTAAATTAGCCAGTCAGAAGTTAGCTAAGGCACAAAAAAGAAAAGATGCTAAAAAACTAAAAGAAAGACTAAGCAAATTTAATTTCTATGAAATAGATTCTTTCAGAGTAGGGGATGAAGATTATTTAAGAATATCGAAAGACGGTGATAGAGTAGAAACAAGTCAGAGAGTATCTGTAAAAAGAGAAAACGCAAAGCTACTGTATAAGATGATCGAAAGAGGTATTGACATACAAGGAAAGCGTATAGAACACTACACCGTAACAAGCATAAATGGTACGCTAAAAATAGGATGCCACAATATTAATATTGACAGTATGCACAAAGTAGGTAAGCTACTGTAAAATAAATATAAATTAGTATTCACCATTAAATCTGGAAGGTGAACTAAGTAATTCCAGAACCACTGAGCAAGTAAGAAACTCCTATATGGCAAATATCTTAGTTGTGGATAGAAGGGATAAACAAAGCTAATTTTTTAATAATTAATCACCGTTCACTGTGCCGAATAAACATATAACACAGAAATATACCACACTAAAAATAATATTATGACAAATTCAGATATTTTAATGCACGAAACATTGAAAACACCAATCACCCTAAATCACCAGTGCAGAACAGAGAACGGTATATGGGGTAATGATGATGTGTTTACTATTTTAGAAATAATTGGTAACTATAACAGATTAATCATCGTAAATCAATACGGTCAAAAATACAAGATTAACCCTAACCAAATAAAACAATAGAACTATGTTTACATTAATTGGATTGTTCACTGTACAATGTGAACCAAGAGAAAGAATAACAATAATACTGATGTGTATCTGTCTTGATGCACTGTCTATTATACCAGCTATTTATTAAATAAAAACTACAACTATGAAAACTATATTGTCATACGAACATTCCGAAGATATAGAACACTACGAAGATGATGAGAATGGAGATCAAGTGCTGTATATACACAGACAAACTGAAAAGTTCGGATTCGTGGTATTTGATGTTAAGCCTAAAATAGCTACGATTGAAAACAAAGAACTATACTTAAATAATGTAATTGTGGAGGATTATTCTTTTTATACAGAACTTGAAAACGAAGTTCCTTGTCATTATGTTGTTAGAAAATTTAACGGTCAGTACATGGGGTTTATTTGTGGGCTTGACATATTAGAAAGTGGAGAAAGCTGGAACAGTATAGATCGGATAAAAAGAGATACGTTCCTTGAGACATGGGACTACTTGAAAAGTACACATGGAGACATTAAACTATTTCTTGAGGAACCAATGAAAATTTAAATTCACTGTGACAAAAAAACATTAAAATTTGTAACCTTTTACAAATATCACCGTAACATAAAAAAACAACTAAAAACCATAGAAAAATGAGAATAATAGAAACAAAAGTTTACACGATAGAAGAACATCCAAACAGAGAATTATGCTACGAATGGATAAGAAATAACTGGCATGACCTAAACGAATATTCAGTGATGGAAGTAGCAGACAGTCTAAAAGCATTGCAAGAAGAAATAGGCGGTGATCTAGACTATGCATTTTCCTCTGTACCCCATAGAGGAGAGTATATAAGATTCACAGACTATGACAGAGAAGCATTATGCAGGCTATCTGCTGATGATTGTTCGTTAACGGGAGCATGTTGGGATTATGACGTAATAAAAGGAATGAGAGAAAACAATCCAACACAAGTACTTAGCACACTACATCAAGATACAGAGTTCTGTTATTCAGATGAAGGTCTATATGAGCTATGTGACTCAATGCAATACGAATTTACAGAAGAAGGTAATATATTTTAATCACCGAATTAAACGATTCTATGGTGGAAAGCCTGGAGATAACATCAAAGGGCGTTCCATATAGTTCACTGTACCGTCTTTTAATCGCTTTTAAGAAACTTTAATACCAAAACAATACATTAGCATAGCTTAGAGAAAGTTATGCTCTTAAATCAAATAAAAAACTAAACGATATGAAAAAGTTAACAGAACAATTACAAGAAGCAATAAATGACATTGAAAGGTGGGAAGGTATAGCATACCAAAACGATGATGAGGTTGGTAATGCAGTCGAAAGTATAAAAGATGTAGTAAAAAAGCTATCACCATACCCATACGATGAAGGAGATGACTATTGGACAATCGAAGATAGTCAAGTAATATGGTCGTGTTGGGATGAGCAAAGCGAAGATATGCACGATGAGAACCCTACTAAAAAGTATTTTAATACGGATATAGATGCAGTGCGTTACGCAATAAGTAAGGGTATAAAAATAACAAGGATAGATGAATTAAACTAAAAACTAAACGAGATGAAAATTAAAGATGAATATATTTTACCCAAGAATTTAAAAAAGAAATTAAGCAAGGTGAATCAACACTTGAATAAGTTCGGTGGAAGAAGTTTAACCGAAAAAGAAGCTATCAGATTCAATATTGACAACAATGCTCAAAGTGGATTTGAAGCAGGTAGTATTGCTTTTGATATGTCAGATGCACCCGATGAATATAATGGTTTGTCTTGGCATAGAGCAAGTACAAGATACTATCATTGGATAGGAGATGCGTTAATTAGTATTAGTGAAGAGGTTACGAATGTGCCCTACGACACACCTCAATACTTAATAGAATCAATAACCAATAAAAACTAAACGATATGAAAACTACAGTAACACTAAAGAGATTCTACTTCAAGGAAGTAGAAATCGAAATCGACAACAATCTATTAAAAGGAATGGGCTGTGAAGAAATATCCACATACTTAATGGAAGAATATCCATACGATGAAGAGGATGAAGAGTTTAACAAGGCTGAATTACAAGACTTAGAAGTTGACTATAAAGGTAGGATATATGAAGACACAGATAGGTTCGACATTTATGACGGTGACGAACAAGTATACGGAGGACATTTATAGACTAAAAACTAAACGATATGACACAAGAAGAATTAAAATCAAGAATTGAAGAACTAACAGACAAAATAGATTCTTATGAATTAGATGAGTCTGACTTTTCAGAGGAATACGATGATATGTTAGATGATTGTTATGAAGGAGTATTTAACATACTACCATCTAGAATCCTAAGTGAATGTGATCCAATAATGTATAACTGTGGGTTAACTGAATATGTAGATAGTATAGAACTTACCGAAGTAGATGAATACAACTATTTGGTTGAAGAACTGGAAGAACTGGAGGAAGAACTAGAAGGATTAGAAAATGAAGATTAATCACCGCAGGTCACTGTGCCGAATAAAACTAGAAATATGAAACATTTAGAACACGAAGATTTGTACGAGGCAGTAAGCCACGTATTAAACGACACGAAAGCATACATTAAAATAGCAAGAGTATTAGGAATCGAACCCGATAATGATTCTATGATATTTCATGAGATTGAAGAATTTATAGTGGAAAAGTTCCACGAAATGCAAGAAGAAATGCAAGAACAAAATAAATATTAAAACAATAACTAAAAACTAGAGATATGAAAATAGACGTAAGAAGTAAAGAATCAGTTTATATAACTATTAACGAAGTTACTTATTATATTGATGATTCAACAAACGAACAGATAGTAGAGATCTACGCAGAGGGTGGAGAGATAGAAGAGAATAACGGAGATATAACTGTCGCTGAAAATAAAATCAAAGACTTAGAGTTTTATCCGAATTATGATGCAGAGATAATAGAAGTTGGTTTAGGCAAAAAAAGAGTTGATGCTCAAATATTTTTTGATGCAGATGGTCGTGATTATATATTAATAAACGACAAAATAAATTATGTAGATGATTTAGAAATCAGTTCTACCTCCTACGCAGGAGGGGGAGAGAAACAATCAACAACCAAAAACAATTCACTATGAAAGAGAAAATTATAACACTAGCAACTGAAATCGCTAAGGCAGACTTCGCAACAGATTACGATGATACCATAAAATTAACTATTGCAGATGCACTAACTTTATTAGTTATGGAAAGCGTATCTCATGACGATGATATGTTTATGGATCATGATTCCAGTGAAATATATGACTTTATACAATCAATAATTAAAAAATAAACAACTATGAAAAGAACAATTTTAACAATGACCTTATTAATGGGAGTATTAATAGGTAACGCACAAGAATGTAACTACTACAAGAATGAAGTAGATGAATTTACAGGAGACACCAGAATAATAATGGAAACCGAGCCATTTATTTCTCATACAGATTCTGCACTATTAAAATACTACAAACGCAAGAAAGAGCAGTATCTGGAAATTGGAGTTTACACAGCCAAGCTAAATGAAACTTATGCACTATATTTTAATGCTAAATTTCAAACTAAGAAAGCCTATGAATATTATGGAGTAGTATCCAAAGGCAGTAAGATCATTATGAAATTGGCAGATGGATCAATGATTGAACTTATAATTGGCAAGTCAGATTTTGGAGACTCCGATTACGATAGGGGAACAACTACCTACTCAAGCTATTGTGTTTTAGAAGAGTCAGACATAAGCTCTCTTAAATTATCGGACATAGAAAAGGTTAGGATTTACTGGAGCAAAGGTTATGAGAGTTACGATTGTGATAACCCTAGTGTAATAAGTAATCAATTAAAATGTTTAGATAAATAAAGACTATGTACAGAAACACTTATAAAAACCACGAAGAAAACATTAGAATAATAAATAAATACCTATCTCCTGAAACAATTAAGCAGGGATTACCGTATAGATGGGTGTGCTCTATGTCTAGGGAGATGAATAAAGTTGTAGAATTAGCACAGAAATTAATAAATAATTATTAAATTTGGTATTATGATATTTATAATATTGGTATTAGCATTTTATTCTTGGCATCAAGAAAAACAAAAGATATGGAACAAAAGAAGAGAAGAGAAATCAAGAGAGAACCTTGCAGAGGCATTCAAACACGTAGAATACAGAGATCCGTCAATTCCAGAATTAGAGATTGTGAATCCAGAATACGTAAACTTCAAGAAGAAAAAATGTCCAGCAGATCTGCTCAACATCAAACTTTAGTTATGTTCGACATAGCTAGGGCAGAAGGAGAAATGGAAGCATTAAAAAAATTCATACTATGAAAAATGAAAAAGAATTGCCAGTATTTGAGTTAGAGTCTATGACTAAAGAAGATAAGAGATTTGCAGCCATGACAATGGTAAGCAACGGTCATTCTTACTTTGACATAGTGAAGGTTCTTGGATATGGAAAGACTCAAGCGAAGAAGATTGAGTTAAATGTAAAAATGTCAGGACTTCTTTTTAATGAAACTCCTAATTTTCATCAAGATTCATTTTATGGCCCTTCAGTACAATTTTCAGACGAGATGGAATACGGAGAAAGCATATACAACTTAAAATATTATCCTGAAGAATTGGAAGGCCAGGAGAAGATAATATACAAGAGCATGGTTGCAAAAGATAAATTAGAGGCTGCTAAAATAGACTTCAGGGATGATTGAAAACGATATCAAACAAGTTGACTTTATTCTTAATGTTATCCAGGACATGAATATGTTTGGTGACACAAGGTATAGAGCAGTGATCACCGTAAGAGGAGAAGCGTTTCATTTCCAATATCACCAAATTGAAGCTGTTACAGACAATTTTGTTATGATGTATGTTGAAGCCTATATAGAAGGTCAATGGACGATGATAATAGACTGGAAACAATCTATTCAGCCAAACAGAAGTGCTGAGTCTATATTACTAATATTTGCTAGAGAACTCATGATGAAGGGAATACTAATGAGTGTAGAAAGCATTAAAAAAGAATTAATATGAATATTAAATTTATATGTGTAGTATTACTATTTATTTCCATAAATTGCTATACTCAAACTAAAGAAGAAGTGTATAAATACATTACCAAATCTGAAATAAAACACCCAGAAATTGTGTATAAACAGGTGTTATATGAGACAGGTCATCTGAAATGTTATCCATGCTCGCTTCAACATAATAATTTACTTGGATTCAGACTAAACCATAAGCACATGGATTTTGATTCATGGCAAGACAGTATAGATTATTATATTGGATGGCAAAAGAGAAGAAAGTACAGTGAAGATGAAAATTATTACGTTTTCTTAAAAAGAGTTTGGGGTGCTCCTGACATGACGAAATACGTTAGTATATTGAAAAATATTAAAATTTAGGTATCTTATTATCATCGTAATATTGACGCTTACTCTTGTCATGTAACTCAAATAACTTATCAAACATTGGAAGCTTCTTTGCTTGATCCTTACAGTGGTCATACAAGTAATGATTGGCCGAAGTTAGCAATACTATATTATCTTTATTTAATCGAAGTGAGGGGTAACTCCCCTTGGGTAATACGTGTGCGAAACATTGTACGCTAAATTCTTTTATTTTATCTCCTGAAACAAAACATACGTGAGGACGCTCAATCCAAATCTCTTTAAATACATCTAATTCTCCAGTTGGTTTTCGACTACCTGTGAATTGTCGTTTAGTTTTTTTACCTTTAGAGGTTCGATTAATTCCTTTTAACTTCTTATCTGTTCTATAGCCTTGATGATAACTGCAATAACCCCCACCAAAGCGAGGGTTACTACAACCTTCATGTAGGCATTCTTTAGGCATTGTTTTTATGTAATTCAGCTATTGATAAAATAGCTTCCTTTGGAGCAGTTTTGCATAGCTCTTTTTTATTATCGTAACTCAAGCCTAATTCTGCAATATAATCAACACAATTAGCATCATTAACTCCAACCTTTAATAGCTGGTCGTAAACTAATTTCTGCTTAGACACAGCTCTCTTTCCATCCTTATTCAAAGGAGGTATAAGCTTATCCCATCCAACCATTAAACTAATAACTTCCTTAGCGTCTTCAGGAGACAACTCTTCAACTACTTTTTGTTCTATCTTCTTTTTAGGCTTAGGTTTTTGTACCTCAACTTTTTTCTCAGTAAACTCTTGAGTATTTAAGATAGCAGATATGTAATCATCGTATTCATCCCCATCAATATTACTAGGATCTAAACTAAGTTTATTTAAAACAGTAAACAGACTTTCTGTTGTTGGAAAATTTAATCGCAAATACTCATTTGTGTAAACAATATCTTCTACAATTTCAATATTGTCATGTTTTTCAAAAGCGTCTTTTAAAAGCTCTGCAATCTCATCATTTTCATCAGTCTTTAAAGACTTGTTTCCAGTTTGATCATTAGGCTTACCCTTAAACACCTGAATACCTATTTCCCATAAAGAAGCACATTTACTCATGCAATCAGTAACAGCTCCCTTAAATCCATCTGAAGGATCTGTATTATAGCCTTCTATATCGCCCCCTCCATATTGAAGAGGAGTGTATAAATCAAATTCTCTTGAGTATAACCTGCCTCCAACAATAACATTGTTTACCTTTCCACTTTTAGTTTTTGTTCTGGTGTATGTGTCGTTATCATAAACACCGACTATATTGTGCTCAAAATCCCATCCTCCAACACCGAACACATCATTTAACCTTTCGGTTATAAATATTTGTTTTATAGTAGATAAAAATGTTTTAGTAGGGTGCTTTTTAATAGCTTCTCTTGGCAGAGCAGAGGATAATTTCTCTCTATACTCTTTAGGTAATCTAGTGTATTTACCTCCATGTCCTGACCCTTTCGGGTGATTCTTTACTTCTTCCATAATTTATTTTGATTTAAATAATACAACTTGATTTTCTTTCATAAGAAGATATTTTTCCCCAAATATCTCAACAGGATAACCAGCAGATAAAGGATACATAGCTATCTCCCCAACTTTACAATCAAACTTATAGTCCTTATGTCCTAGTTTCATAACCTCACCTTCGACTAGTTTTGTCTTAGACTGCTCAGTTAATATTATTCCTGATTTAGTTTTCATCTCTATTTCTGATGGCTTAACTAATATGTTATTTCCAGTAGGTCTTGGTAATTCTTTTTTATTGCTCATCTTCATTTAGTTTTTTTATTAAAGAGTCTGCTATAAAAATAGCGTCATCTGATATTTTTGTAAAATGTCTTTCTTGAGTTGGAGTGCAACTAGCGTTAGCCATTATGCCTTGCATAGCGACAGCTATAAAATACTCTCTCTTTGTTAATCCCATTAGTTTGGGATTATCGCTATCCAATGATGGGAAAGCTGGTTGATTTGGATTCATAATTTTAATAATTTAATTGACAATACCTAGCGACCAACATACTATCAGCCATATCTAAAGTTATTTTATGTTTAGGGTAAAATTGCTGGGCCTTACCCTTTAGCCTATTCTTCCATTCAGTAGATGATTCTGACTTAGTTTTTTTCATTCCAAAATACTTCATCCAAGTACTAGGAATTTTTTCCTCAAAAGGAATTTTGTTTTCTATTAACAAACTCTTTAACATGCCAAATGAATATCCTAATTTAAAGTTAGCTATACTTCCGTTCATTGGCATAGCATGAACTTTTTCAATTACACAAAACTTAGGGCAATCTACAGAAAAAGTATCTTTCACTATACTGTGCAAATCATGTTCAGTTAATTTTTTAAATCTAATAACATCTATTGACTCATCACCGTTGTTTGCTGTAGATATAACAGACATGCTCCCACTTCCCCCTGGATCAATTCCTATTCTCATCATCTTTATTCTCATATCTCTTTTTTCAGAATATTGTATATTTTTTTACTGTCAAAATCATACTTAATTTTATTGTTGACTCTATTTGAGTTATCTTTTGTAACATAGATATTAAAATAACCATCTTCGTCAAATGTCCACTTATCAACACCTTGCCTTTCCATTACCTTTCTAATAGTTGATCCTGCGTAGGTTTTATTTTTTCTAGAAGTCTTTTCCATGTTAGCCCAAAATGCATAATGAGATGCGTAATTCCAATCCTCCATATCCCCTTCCTTAACTTCATCTACTTTTTGATGCCTATCTTTTAGAAATTTAGCGTAAGATTTACTATCATCAACTTCAGGCTCTAACCTTGATATTATATCTTGATAATTACTATAAGCTTTATCATCATTATTTAATAAACTTTCATCAGATTTTTTTTGTGCAATTTTAGCAGGAACCACCCTGTTTTCCCAAAAATCTTTAGAAACTTTTGCTATTGTATCACACATTTCATCTTCTCTCAAAACATATTGCACAGATAAGTATCTTCCGTCTTTTAGTATAGCTATCTCAAAATAATCTATCTCTAAAACCAACATGTACATTTGCATCTGGAGCATATAGTAAGGAGGTATTGAGGTTTCCCACTTATCTATAGCCATCTTTGACATGTTTTTTATCTCCAATCCTCCTGGCTTATCTAAAGTTTCACCAAACATCTTTTTTTGACCCATTGGTATTATACCATCAACTGAAGCAAATAAATGAGGATATTTAGGATTAGTAATATAGCCACTTGGCTTAAAGTAATCTCTTATTAATTTCCCGTTGTTGTAGTTGTCCATATACTCACCATCCCACCAATGCTTCCAACACTCCCCAACATAAGACTCTAGATGAGTCCCATGAAATACTGCCTCGTTCTTTATATGAGGAGCATCAATTATTCCTGCCTTTTCATAATATAACTGAATACTTGGCTTAAAATCAGAAACTTTAAGACATGAGCCTATTTCACTTCCACCTATACCATTTAACCTAAACGCATGCCATTTTGGCGAATGTTCTACCATCTCATGATACTCTAAATACTCTGGTAATCCTATCTCTTTAAAATTCATATGCTGTGTCCTGTTTGTTTTTCTATTATTCTATTCTCTTTCTCTATTAAAGACAATCCTTTTACGATAATATTCATTAATACATCTTTCTCTTCCTTTGTCAAGGTGTCTGGATATATAAACTTATTGCTATCTTTTTTTAAGATCTTAGAAGTTAATTGTGATACAACTATACGAACCCTCCTTCTAACTGATAAGGAATCATTTAACTTTAAGTCTATATTTTCATAAGACTTTTTTAGTAGTTTAATTCGCCTGTCTTCAGCAGATATTTTAGCTGACATTTTATCCTTCCACTCTTCTGATTTAGGATCTTTGTCGCTAACTTTTTTCTTATAGGTCTTGTTTAGTATTTCTTTTTTATTCTTCAATTCTTTTTCCCAAGAGACAAACTCATTGCCTAAACTTGTGTGCAGCTCATAGTCTGACATGTATTTTAATTCTTCCATAGTATAAAGGTATTAGTTAAGTACGTAATTTATTTACGCTCTAAAAAGGTAAATCGTCCATGTCTTCTTCGGTAGAAGCTGATTGCATTTCAGGCTCTCCAGAAGACTCCCCTTCAATCTTCCACGCCTTGATGTCATTATAAGACTTCCCTTTGTAATCGCTAGTATCTAGATTAAAAAACACCTTGATCTTGTCTCCTTCTTTGTAAGAGAACTTCTTAACATTGTCAATGTACTCTCCTGATTTAATCATCGAAAATACACATGACTGAGGATAGTCATCTTTATCTTCCGTTACCTTAAACTTAATTAAAGCCCATTCTCCATTTTTACCTTCTCCAGATTTCTTATCTGTAATTTCGGTTAGTGTTCCTTCAAATTCAAATTGATTCATATTCTATTTTATTTTTGACCACTGAGCTATCTCTCTAGACCTCATCATATAATCTAAAGTTATTAGCTTATAGTCGTTTGTTGAATGATTAGACTCTCTAACATTCTTAAAAGCTATTTCTATTTGTTTCCTTGTGTAAATTGAGTCTATCTGACTAGCCATTGATCTTGTTTGCTCATCAAAGCTCACGTTTTTATCTAAATGCGTTCTAAACATCTTACGTACAAAATCAGTAATTGGCTGGTTATTTACAAATTCCTTTTTCTTTATTGGCCTATGTGCTCTTACCTTAGCTTTATTAAAATACTTATTAAACTTTTCATTTTTCACTATGAACTTAGGCCCTGTTTTTGGCTTTCCATCAACTTGAAAAGGATAACACACATCAAGAAAGGATTCGTTTTTTGTTTTACTATCTGTATTTGTTAATGAATACAAACTATTAGGAGTTACTCCTAGTATGTTTGCTAACTGCTGAACAGTAATAATATCAGGCTCGCTAGTAAAATTTACATCTATTTCCATGTCGCAAATGTATATTAAATTAATAACATATGCAACATTAAATTAATAAATTTAAGAATAAAAACTTTTTTTTAGAAAGCTGCTACTTTTTTATTTTCCAAGTTCATGGATTGCAGTAATAATTCTTAGCTCCATTTCCTGCATCTTACCAGTAATATCGCTAATAGATGTATCTGATTTCTCCCTATTCTCTTTAACTTCTTGTTTTATACTCTCAACTCTTTTGTGCAAAACCTTGTCATTAGCCTCAAGTGTTTTAACTCTTTGCTCAAGTATGTTTACTGATCCTTTGATTGTGTACCAAAAACCAAGAGCACCTCCTGCTGCAAATAATATACTTACTATTGCATTTAATCCAAATGTTAGTCCTTCTGCCTCCATCTTTCTTTATTTTTAAAATTGAAACCCATTTAATATTAATTCACTAACAAGAACATCATTAGCACTTGCAACACTTATAAGAACATCAAATACATCACCTTGAGTTGCAGTACCCTGTATAGAAAGTCCTATAGGTTGAGCAACAAAAGTACCCCCACTATTTCTAATAGTAGTTTTTCCTATCAATGGCAAAGGTGTTCCATTTTGTCTAAATTGCGCTTGTATTTCAAAAGTTCCATTTGAATTTACTCCAACAGTTGCATTTAGATTTACATTAAAGTTTCCATCAATTTTAGAGTCATAGGTAAAAGAACCATTTGCACTAGATGTAATAACTCTTTGAGCTACTGGAAAGGTAATTGGGTTTGTTGGTCCAGCACCGCCAATAAAACTTGCATCTGCAATAGGCAAAGAATATAAACCACCTACGGGAGTTTGACTACTCGTATCTAATAATACTGTGTTATCTGTTAGTGATAATATACCTTTAGCATTACCATTCTGAATACCTTGATTTGCTTGTACTATAGTAGAGTTTTGAATATTATAATCAAAACTTGTTACAGCACCTGTAGTTAAACCAATATCTATTCCAGTATTTGAAGCAATAGTTCCAAATCCAATAGTAGCTCCTGACTTTATATTAATGCCGTTCTGAGTTTGTTGAGGATGAATAACACAACCAGAAATATTAACAGCACCAAATCCACTTCCCCCTCCATTATCAAGTAATTCTATCATAGATACAGTAGCGTAACCACTTGGTGTAGGTAAACTTGTTTCATCAAACCACCTAACATATTCACAACTTGAAATTTGCAGTTTACTTACATTCTTGAAGTTACAACCCATTGCTGAAGCTTGAACATACCAAAGTAAAGTATTCTGAATATCAACCAAATCAAAACCTTCAATGTGCCAAACATCATAACAATTTCTCACTTGACAGTTAATAATAGTTAATACTTTATTTCTTCCTGCATTATAGTCAGGCTGATTGTAATTAACTGCTCTTAGCACAACATCACCTGCTGTATTATTAGTTGAAGATAATTTTAAGCTTGCTAACTGAAAGTTTACATCAGTAACAGTTATAAAATCTCCTGCACCTGCAACTCCTGTATAAGTTAAGCCATCAACATCTCTATCCCAACCAACAATAGCAACATTAGAATTACTAATATCTAATCTATTTGTGCAATTAACATTACCTCTTACAAAGTATGCTGTATTTGCAGCAAGTGTTATAACACCTCCTACAGCAGTACCAAAGTCAGATTCTTGCGAAACTTCAACCATATTGGTTGAGTTAATAGTTGGTGTGAATACAGTTACTGGTATAACGGTATTACCTTCTAAAACTGTTCCAGCAGTAGTTCCGAAGTCTTTATTAAAAGCAGTATTCTTAGTGAAAGAAGGCTCTCCTCCTAAGTTAGTTAATGAAGTCCCTGCATCAGCAACGTCTGACAAATTATTTGTAGATAATAAATCACCGCCTCCACCAGAAGTAGCATTAGAAGCTGTCAATATGTTTGCTACTGTTTCCTGTACAGTATATTTTTTACCTTTGCTAGAGCTTATGTTGATTAGTGTCACTATACTGTTTGAGGGGGTTGAAACATCTGCTTCAACCTCTAAAACATAATCAACAGGAATAAGCTTAACCGTAGAATCTACATCCCCTCCTCCATCATTTAAAACAAGTAGAGATAGTGCTTTAACAGATCCCTGAGCACCATCCATTAAAGCTAACACCGATGCTTTATCTTCTGTTACAACTCTCTCTGTAACTTTAGAAATGTTATTATTGTCTCCTATTCTTATAAGAGATCCAGACCCAAAGCTAACAACCTCATGGACATGATCAGCTCCAAGCAACTTTACTATTGGTGTTAAGTGTGTTGTTGAATCTATTTTTGTTTCTGTAACTTGAAATAATTTTGCCATTTTATTCTATTTCTATTGGTTGACTCCATTTATCGGTTGACATTAATTCCAAAATTGCGTGGTGGTCGTATGTTCCTACTGGCACTACTGAACTATCAGTTATAAAAGTTGGAGTATAACCGTTTTCCCACTTAATGACAAATTGAGTATTGTCTAAACTCTTTCTAATTGTAGATGCTGAACTTTGAGCAATTTGGCTAAAGTCTATTAATGAAATATCTGTTAAATTAATTACCGCGTATGTTTTTGTATTGTGCATTTTTATATTTTTAAAATTATGTTGGAACGTCTGTTACTCTATCCGCGAAGTCCATATTAAAACTCAAAGCATTGTTCTCTGAACTTGGTGCATCGCCAACTCTATCTTCGATTGTCATACCGCTGGAAATACCGCCACCGCTATAATTAGGTGCTTCGCCTACTAAATCGTCCACTGTCATTGCGTTAGATGTACCGTTGTTAGTTCCTACGTTGTCGGGAATAGTCCAATCAGTGCCGTTAAATGAAGCATCTTCTCCCATTCTGTAATTGCTTACAATACCGCTAACTGAAGAAACATCTATAGGTTCACCGCTACCATCCCAAATATCAGCAATATCAACTACTTCATTAAAAATTGCTACCTCATCAATATAACCTTCTGCGTAGCTTCCCGTTTCTGTTCTACCTATATTTAATGGTCTATTTCCATTTTCCATAGCCACATAAGTACCACTATTAGAATCAGTATCATCTACTCTTGTACCATTCAAATATATTTTTATACCGCTTGATGCACTGCTCCCATCATAAGTAGCTACTACATTTATCCATTGATTTTGATAACTTGTTAAAGCAGTATTGTATATTCTACCAATTCTGCTACTATTGCTTGAGTCATATAAATATAAGCCTAATTTGTCGGAATTATTTATGCTTAAAAGATATTCATAATTAGACGAAAAAGTGTTTCCTTTGCTAAATATAAAAAATTGCGAAGCATCATCCATATTTATCCAAGAAGAAAGAGAAAAAGAGGAATCTGTTGTTCCATTTCCAAAGCTAAAATCATCGCTATCTCCTAAGTCAATATAATTATCCACTCCGTCAAAATCAAAACTTCTTTTACTATAATTATCCAATGCTGAATTGTCAACTAACCAATTAGATGTAAAGTTAGCTTCTTCGCCCATTTTATAATAGTTAGCCAATCCACTAACTGCGGAAACATCAATAGGCTCTCCACTACCATCCCAAACATCCCCAATAGAAATAGCAGAATCAAAAATAGAAACCTCGTCAAT
>Ga0255773_10000563_pt1 | contig 39350 bp, 34 predicted proteins | sample 011ome_17_FD_179971 | JGI IMG/M metagenome (GOLD analysis project Ga0255773, IMG submission 179971) | Coastal salt marsh microbial communities from the Groves Creek Marsh, Skidaway Island, Georgia - 011502XT metaG (version 2) | ecosystem: Environmental > Aquatic > Marine > Intertidal zone >... | reverse complement strand
TTTGTCTATTGACACAGCACATGTTTCCAACGTAAGAAAACTGAACTCAACCACATTTGAAGGAATAGGAAAAGTAGGAGCTAGATTCTGTTGGGATGTGAACAACTGTGAAATCTTAAGTGTAGATAGTTTCCATATTGATGTACTAGGTTATTCTTTAGGTTGTGATGGAAGTAAAGATACCGTATCACGAAGAGTGTCAATACCAATTAACAGAGACCCATACTCTTACAATGTACCAAATGTATTCTCGCCAAATGAGGATGGAATTAACGATCTTTTCTATCTAAAAAAGGATGCCTACGACAGATGTTATGATGCTCTCAACATAAGGGTATACAACAGATGGGGTCAAGTAGTTTTTGAATCAGAAGATGCCAAGTTTACTTGGGATGGAACAGACCAAAACGGAGCAAAACTATCCGAAGGAACGTACTTTGTGGTTCTTCAAGGGTTTTACGGAGGAAAAGAGGTTACACAAAACTTCCCAGTATCTTTATTTAGATAAACTTTCATTGATTGAAATAGAAAAATCTCCGTTGCAAAAGTTGCAAAGGAGATTTTTTTTTGATGTAAATCCTTGCGTTCTATTTTGCTCAAAGTAGTTTACAAATCGTATCTTTGTGATTCTAATTACAATCCATTGTCATGCAGGAAATAATAGGAAATAAACTGAAGGAACTCTATCCCGATGTTTCGGGAAATTTAATTCAACTTCAAAAGACAAAATCAGACTTTGAAGGAGATATTACCCTGGTAGTTTTTCCATTAGTAAGAATTTCTAAAAAGAGCCCAGAAGAAACAGCTAAATTAATAGGGGAGTTTTTGACGAATGAGCTAAGCTTCGTTGAAGGATTTAATGTGGTAAAAGGTTTTTTGAATCTAGAAATAAGTACTTCCTATTGGCTAAGCGAGTTCCACAAAATACTCAACACACCCAATTATGGAGTGAGAGAAAAATCCAACAAAACATACATTGTGGAGTATTCCTCACCCAACACCAATAAACCACTTCATTTAGGGCATCTTAGGAATATATTTTTAGGTTTTTCTGTTGCTAATATTTTAGCAGCCAACGGACACGATGTGGTAAAAACTCAAATAATAAACGATAGAGGAATTCATATCTGTAAATCAATGTTGGCTTGGCAATTATTCGGGGAGGGAGAAACTCCTGAATCTACCGGATTGAAAGGAGATAAGTTGGTTGGAAAATATTATGTAGCTTTTGACAAAAGATATAAGGAAGAAATTAAAGAATTGGTGACCCAAGGAATGGAAAAAGAGCAAGCAGAAAAACAAGCTCCAATTCTTATTCAAGCTCAAGAAATGCTGAAAAAATGGGAGGAGGGAGACGAGGAAGTTGTTCAGTTGTGGGAAATGATGAACTCATGGGTTTATGCAGGATTTGATGTCACTTACAACACAATGGGAGTAGATTTTGATTCATTGTATTACGAAAGTGACACGTATATTCTGGGGAAGGATATTGTAGAAAGTGGGTTGTCCAACGGGTTGCTGTACCAAAAAGAGGACGGATCTGTTTGGTGTGATTTATCCGAGGAAAAAATGGACGATAAGTTATTGTTAAGAGGGGATGGTACTTCGGTTTATATGACACAAGATGTGGGAACTGCTGTCAAAAGATTTAATGACTTTCCTGCGACAGTTGGGATGATTTACACGGTGGGAAACGAACAGGAACACCACTTTAAGGTATTATTTACCATACTCAAGAAATTAGGTTATCCGTTTGCCGAAGAATGTTTTCACTTATCTTACGGAATGGTAAATTTGCCAACTGGTAAAATGAAATCGAGAGAGGGAACAGTCGTAGATGCTGATGATTTGATGGCTGAGGTAATCAATGATGCCAAGGAAATTACCGAAGAAAGAGGACAAATTGAAAACTTGAACGATCAACAACGCAGTCAATTGTTTCAACAAATAGGACTAGGAGGATTAAAGTACTATTTATTGAAAGTTGATCCAAAGAAATCAATGATGTTCAATCCAGAAGAATCCATTGATTTGAATGGAAATACCGGACCATTTATTCAATACACCTATGCAAGAACGCAATCAATCATTCACAAAGAGAGAGGTGTGTTGGCTAAATTTAATCAAGATACCGAGGCAGAGAAAAGTGAAATTGATATTGTGAAACATTTGTTAGAGTTGCCTGAAATGATTAAGGAGGCAGGCAAAACCTACAGTCCAGCTTTGGTGGCAAATTACACGTACGAGTTAGTAAAATTGTACAATTCATTCTACCAGTCCGTTTCTATTTTTAAAGAGGAAAATAAGGATAAACAGAATTTACGACTTTTATTAACCGAGAAAGTCGCTGTTACGGTTCATTTCACGATGAGCTTGTTAGGAATTGAAGTTCCTTCAAAAATGTAATTATATTTGTAAAAGAGCGAGAGGAAAAAGTTCTAATAGCAATTGAAAGTAAATTGAGAAAAAAATAAAAAGTATGTTTGATAATTTATCTGATAAGTTAGAGAGAGCCTTTAAAGTATTAAAAGGGCAGGGGCAAATTACTGAAATTAATGTGGCCGAAACGGTGAAAGAGATTCGTAGAGCATTGGTAGATGCCGATGTGAACTACAAAACTGCTAAAGAGTTTACGACTACGATAAAAGAAAAGGCCCTTGGGCAAAATGTATTGACCGCTATTTCACCAGGTCAATTGATGATAAAAATTACCAACGAAGAGCTAACCAAATTAATGGGGAGCGAAAATGTAGAATTAGATGTCACTGGCAATCCTTCAATAATTTTGATGGCAGGTCTTCAAGGATCTGGTAAAACTACTCATTCAGGTAAGTTGGCCAAGTTCTTAACCGAGAAGAAAAAGAAGAAAGTACTCTTGGTAGCGTGTGACGTTTACCGTCCAGCAGCGATAGATCAACTTCATGTATTGGGAGACCAATTGGGAATAGAAGTATACTCAAACAAAGAAGAGAAAAATCCGGTAAAAATTGCCGAGGCTGCAATTGCTCATGCGAAGTCTAATGGACTTAATACGGTAATTGTGGATACTGCTGGAAGATTGGCAGTGGATGAAAAAATGATGGGAGAAATTGCCGAAATAAAAAGAGCAATAAATCCTCAAGAGATTTTATTTGTAGTGGACTCGATGACCGGTCAAGATGCTGTGAATACTGCCAAAACCTTTAACGAAAGACTAGATTTTACAGGGGTAATCCTAACAAAACTAGATGGTGACACCAGAGGTGGGGCAGCGATTTCAATTAAGTCAGTAGTAAATAAGCCAATCAAGTTTATAGGAACTGGAGAAAAAATGGAAGCCTTGGATGTGTTTCATCCAAGCAGAATGGCAGACCGGATCTTAGGAATGGGAGACGTTGTGTCTTTGGTGGAGAAAGTGCAACAACAATTTGATGAAGAGGAAGCAAAAAAACTTCAAGCCAAAATCTCGAAAAACAAATTTGATTTCAATGATTTTTTAGGTCAACTCCAGCAAATTAAGAAAATGGGGAACGTAAAAGATTTGATGGGAATGATTCCCGGTGTAGGAAAGCAAATAAAAGACGCGGACATTGATGAGAATGCATTCAAAGGAATTGAGGCAATCATCTTGTCTATGACTCCGCACGAGCGAGAAAACCCAACAGTATTGAACGGAACCAGGAAACAAAGGCTCGCAAAAGGAAGTGGACAAAGTATCCAGGAAGTGAATAAATTGATTAAACAGTTTAAAGATACCAGTAAGATGATGCAAATGATGAATAACAAAAAGGGGATGATGGGTATGATGAAACAAATGAAGCAATTACAAAAGGGAAGAATGTGATAGAGTCAGGAAAGTTCGGTCGTTAGTTTTTCGTTTTTGACTAGCAGCCAAAACATTCAATGACCATAAAAGACTAACAAAATGATACTAATTGACGGTAAAAAAACTTCACTTGAGATTCAAGACGAAATCAAAGAAGAGGTGAATTATTTAAAATCTAAAGGAAAAAAGATTCCTCATTTAGCTGCAGTCCTCGTTGGGAATAACGGAGCTAGTAGAACCTATGTAAATGCCAAAGTGGTAGCGTGCGAACGTGTAGGATTTGAAAGCACGCTAGTAAGACTTCCCGATACAATTTCTGAGGCGGAGTTGCTCCATAAAATTGACAAATTGAATCACAATCCCGAAATAGATGGTTTTATTGTGCAGTTACCCCTGCCTGATCATATCAGTGAGAAAAAGGTAACTCAAGCAATAGATCCAAAGAAGGATGTGGATGGATTTCACCCAGAAAACATAGGTCGAACCGCATTAAATTTACCTGCATTTTTACCTGCAACACCTTTTGGAATCTTACAATTGCTTGAAAGATATAACATCGAAACGTCAGGAAAACATTGTGTAGTGGTGGGTAGAAGCAACATTGTGGGTGCGCCTATTAGTATAATGATGGGAAGAAATTCTTATCCGGGAAATAGTACCGTAACTCTTACACATAGTAGAACGGTAAACCTAAAAGAGCTTACACTTATGGCTGATATTTTAATTGTTGCTCTTGGTAAGCCAGAGTTTGTAACGGCCGATATGGTAAAAGAAAATGCTGTAGTAATTGATGTGGGAATTACACGAATTGCCGACAAGTCCAAAAAATCAGGATATTGCCTAAAAGGTGATGTGAAGTTTGACGAAGTTTCTGAGAAATGTTCATTTATTACTCCAGTTCCTGGAGGCGTTGGCCCCATGACTATAGCTTCACTTTTGAAAAATACATTGCTTGCCTCAAAACGAAAATAAGATGAAGTTAACTGCAAAATACGGGGTCCTTTTACTGACCTTTTCGATGATTTTGGGGGGGTGTTCTTCGCCAACCACACAAGTAGAAAATTCAGAATTACTAAGCAAATTTGATCAAGATTTGGACACCTATTTTGGTTACATGAATACTCGCGATTGGGAAAATATGCTTTCCATGACAAATCCGCGATTGTTTGAGATTGTACCCAAACAAACCATGGTAGACATGTTTAGGTCTTTGTACGAATCTGGAATGGAGATGAGAGTAGAAGAAACTACGCCCACTTCTTTTTCAACTATTGTAGAGGATAATGGCGATCAATATTGCAAAGTGATGTATGAGGGAGTACTGACAATGACTTTGTCGCAGACATTAATGGCGAACATTGAGATGTTTAAAACTGAGTTGTACAAAACCTACAGCCCTGAAGAGGTATTGATAGATCTAGAAAAGAATCAAATTATTATCGATTCTGAAAAAGAAATAATAGCGATGTCTTCTGATAATCAACAAACTTGGTCTTATTTTGAGTTGCAAGAAGGGCAGGAACAGATGTTGAGTAAGTTAATTCCTCCAAGCGTGTTAGAAAAAATAAACCAATAACAAGATGAAGCGATGCTCTTGGTGTGGAGAGGATCCGCTTTATGTCAGGTATCATGACGAACAGTGGGGAGTTCCTGTTTATAATGACAAAGAATTATTTGCACAATTGATTTTAGAAGGAGCACAGGCTGGCTTGAGTTGGATTACAATCCTTAGAAAAAAAGAAGGGTACTACCGTGCTTTTGATGGATTAACTCCAGAAATCATGGCTCACTATCAAGAGACAAAGATTCAGGAACTTCTGGAGGATGAAGCAATTGTGAGAAACAAATTAAAGATTCGCGCTGCTGTTACCAATGCACAAGCCTATCTCAAATTAACCGAGGAGGAGGGAAGTTTTTCAAATTTTCTTTGGAGCTTTGTAGCTCAGGATGGAAGGGAAAACAATTTCCAAAGTAAGAAAGAATCTATTGTCAATTCACCCGAGTCTGATATGATGAGTAAAGAGTTAAAAAAAAGAGGCTTTAAATTCGTTGGTTCTACCATTTGTTACGCATTTATGCAGGCAGTAGGAATGGTAAATGATCATGATTTGGATTGTTTTAGATACAAGGAAGTTGCCAGAATAACTAAGTAACCATGGAGTTATGTGTATTTTTCGTAGTTTGGTTTTATTAAAGAAGGAAGAACAGCAAAAGAGAATAGAATTGTAATAATGAATAAATTTGAAGTAACGATATTGGGGAGCGGAAGCGCTCTTCCCACACTCAAAAAAAGACCTACTTCCCAGTTGGTTCAGTATTCAAATAAGTATTTTTTGATTGATTGCGGAGAAGGTACTCAAGTTCAAGTACGAAAAGCCAAGGTAAGTTTTCTGAAAATTAGCCACATTTTTATTTCTCACTTACATGGAGATCATTATTTTGGTTTGATAGGTCTCATATCTTCCATGCACTTATTGGGTAGGGTGGCAGATCTTCACGTGTATGGACCCAAAGAGTTGAATGAAATAATACACGTTCAATTAAGAGCCTCATACACTCAGCTCCGATACAATCTTGTGTTTCATGAATTGTTAGGCAAAGATTCTCAGAAAATTTATGAAGATAAAAACCTGGAAATACACACAATTCCATTGAAACATAAAATTTTAACAAATGGCTTTTTGATTCAAGAAAAACCAAGACCCAGAAAAGCCAAACCCGAGAAATTGAAGTTTTATGAAGTTCCTCATTACAAAATTGATGGGATAAAAAGAGGGGATGATTTTGAAACACCTTCAGGAGAAATTATCCCTAATGATACTTTTACTTTTCCTCCAGAAAAAGAAAGAAGCTATGCGTTTTGTTCCGATACGGCATATTCTGATAAAATTGTCCCGTTGATTGAGAACAGTACTTTGTTGTACCACGAAGCAACTTTTTTAGAAAAAGAAAATGCCCTGGCTAAGAAAACTTATCATTCTACCGCAGTGCAAGCGGGATTAATTGCCAATAAAGCAAAGGTAACAAGCTTATTGATTGGTCATTTTTCGGCAAGATACAACGAAGAAGATACAACTACATTCTTGAATGAAGCCCGTACTGAATTTGAAAATGTGGAATTAGCGGAAGAAGGAAAAACTTATAATGTAAAATAAAAAAGCACCCAAACTTAGTTTGGATGCTTCGTAATAGTGAATTATAAAAGAGGTTAGTTATTGGCAACGTATGTTGCATAGTCTTCCATACTTTTGATAATGATTTTTCTGGCTGTGGCAGCATCTTGAAATTCTTCTACTTCCACTTTTTTGTTTTCTAGTTTTTTGTAATCTTCAAAGAAGTTACGTAATTCTTTGATCCAATGAGCTGGTAAATCAGTGATGTCATTCATATGGTTTACACTCATATCATGTTCGGCTACCGCAATAATTTTGTCGTCCATTTCTCCACCATCAATCATTCGCATAACACCAATCACCTTTGCCGATACAATACACATCGGTACTACATCAATTTGGCTCAAGATCATGATATCCAATGGATCTTTGTCGTCACAATAAGTTTGTGGGATAAACCCGTAATTAGCAGGATAATGCATCGAAGAAAATATTACTCTATCCATAAGTAACATTCCAGACTCTTTGTCTAGTTCGTATTTTGCTCTTGTATTTTTTGGGATTTCAATAATCCCGTTTACCACGGCAGGAGTTTCTTTTCCTATCGAAACCTTGTGCCATGGATTTGATTTGTCTACTGTCATTCTATCTTATTTATCTAGTTTTTCCTTGTTTTGTGCGTCTACTACTGCTAGTGCTGTCATATTTACTATTTCATCTACGCTTGCTCCAAGCTGTAGGATGTGGGCAGGTTTCGTTAACCCCATTATCACAGGCCCTATAGAATCTATCCCATTCAGTTCCTTTAATAATTTATAGTTGATGTTAGCTGAGTCCAAATTTGGAAAAATGAGTCCATTTACATTTTTTCCTACCAATTTAGAGAAAGGAAATTTTTCCTTTAACATCTCAGGGTTCAAGGCGAAATCCGCTTGAATCTCTCCATCTATTATTAGTTCTGGGCAGCATTCGTGAAGGATTGCAATGGCTTCTTTTACTTTTCTTGAGGTGTGATTGTCTGCCGATCCAAAGTTAGAATAAGACAACATGGCTAGGGCAGGAGTCATCCCAAACATTTTTACCACGGTAGCTGTCATTTCAGCGATAAGCGCTAAATCTTTTCCGGAAGGGTTTGGGGTAATTGCCGTGTCGGAGAGAAACATGGGTCCTCTTTTGGTAAGCATTACATTGGTAGAAGAAATTTTGTCAACACCTTCTACTTTAGGAATAATCTCTATCAAAGGTTTTAATACCGTAGAATATTTACGTGCATATCCTGAGATAAAAGCATCTGCGTCTCCCTCGTTGAGCATCATAGCCGCAAAATAGTTTCGCTCCCTCATTATTTTATCTGCGTCAAACATGGTAACTCCTTTTCTTTGACGCAACTGCCAATATTTTTCGGCAAAAATTCTTTTTCTTTTTCTTTCCTTGTATGATTTCGGGTCAATGATTTCGATTTTGCTATCAAATCCAATTTCATCCATCAACTCTTCAATCGTCTCTTTGTCTCCTAATAAAATAGGGATTGCTATACCTTCTTCGTACACGACTTGTGCTGCTTTGAGAACGTCTAGGTGATCGGCTTCGGCAAAAACGACTCTTTTTGGTTGTGCCTTTGCTCTGTTGTGAAGTAAACGAACTATTTTGTTTCCAGTTCCCAATCTGTCCTCCAAATCGTGCTTATATTTTTCCCAATTTGTAATTGGTTGAAGCGCGACTCCACTTTCCATTGCAGCTTTAGCAACCGCTGGTGGTATTTCTGAAATCAATCTTTGATCAAATGGTTTTGGAATGATATAATCTTTACCAAACGAAATATTTACCTCGTTGTAGGTGATGTTTACTTGTTCCGGAACCGATTCTTTAGCTAAGTCTGCTAAGGCATGAACTGCTGCCATTTTCATTGCTTCATTTATTTTGGTGGCTCTTACGTCAAGTGCTCCTCTAAAAATAAATGGAAAGCCAAGTACATTATTTACCTGGTTGGGGTAGTCAGATCTACCCGTAGCCATAATTATATCGTCTCTTGTTTTGATAGCCAAGTCATACTCTATTTCGGGCTCAGGATTAGCCATTGCGAATACAATAGGATTCTTTGCCATGGTTTTTAGCATTTCTGGAGAAACAATATTTCCTTTTGAAAGCCCAACAAATACATCAGAATTTTTCATTGCATCTTCAAGAGTATGAATGTCTTCTCTATCAGTAGCAAATTCAGCCTTTTGGGAAGTTAAGTTTTCTCTACTTTTTTGAATAACACCTTTGCTATCGCACATAATGATATTCTCTTTTTTAGCCCCCAACGAAATATACAATCGAGTACAGGAGATTGCTGCAGCTCCAGCTCCGTTCACCACAATCTTTACTTTGGCAATATCCTTATTTGCTATTTCTATCGCATTTTTCAGTGCTGCAGTCGAAATTATGGCTGTTCCGTGTTGATCATCGTGCATCACTGGGATGTCCAATTCCTCAACCAGTCTTCTCTCTATTTCAAATGCTTCTGGCGCTTTTATGTCCTCCAAGTTGATTCCTCCAAATGTAGGTGCGATACGCTTCACAGTTTCTACGAATTCATCTACATTTTCGGTATCTACTTCTATGTCAAACACATCAATATCAGCAAAAATCTTGAACAGAACTCCTTTTCCTTCCATTACTGGTTTTGAAGCCTCAGGTCCAATATTTCCTAGACCCAATACAGCTGTTCCGTTTGAAATTACTGCAACAAGATTCCCCTTGGATGTATATTTGTATACATCGTCTTTGTTTTGTGCTATTTCCAAACAAGGTTGTGCCACTCCTGGTGAGTAGGCAAGGGACAAATCTCTCTGGGAGGAATACTTTTTTGTTGGTACTACCTCAATTTTTCCTGGTTTTGGATGGCTATGATATTTGAGCGCTTCGCTCTTTTTTCTTTTACTATTCATACGTTAATTTTAACCCTGCAAAGATAGGTTAATATCAACAGAAATGAAATAAATACGTTGAGTTTTCCGAGAACAAAACGCTCAAGATTTATCTGCTTAGAAAGGAAAATAAACAGACTTTTTTTTTCTGTCTCTTACTTTTTGATTCCCTAGTTACCAATTATTTTTACCTCAGTTCTTCGATTAAGTGCCTTGTTTTTTTCTGAGTCGTTGCTTGCTCTTGGTTTGGAAGAACCATATCCTAAGTACGTCAATCGAGAAATGTCGATTCCTTTCAATACAAGATAGTTCACGACAGATTTCGCTCTTTTTTCCGAAAGTTCTTGATTTTGTTTAGCATTTCCATCGCTGTCAGTATGTCCACCAATTTCTATCCTAACTGCCTCATTTTGCACCATGAGTTCATACAATTTATCCAGTTCGGCTCTTGATTCTTGTTTCAAATTGAATTTTGCAACATCAAAGAAAATATTCTCCAACACAAAGGGTTTGTCACTTACTTCAATTTTACTCAGAGGAATGTTGGTATTTTGTGGTTCTTTGGTAGAATTCATGGTAAAGTTTTTGGAGTAGAAGAAGTAACCTTTTTTGGCTACATTAATCGCCAAATTTTTATTAGTTGGGATATTTACTAAAAATTTCCCCGTTACTGGATCCGAATTCGAAACAAGTAGCACTTCATTGGTAGAAATATCAATAATTTCGAAAGTAGCACTTAGTTTTTCTTGCGTTTCTTGATCGTATACAATACCCTTAATGTAAGAGGCATAAATGGGTTTTGCTTTTTCTGGGAGTTCAAAGGAATAGAGGTCCAAATCCCCAAATCCGCCTTCTCGGTCGGAGGCAAAATAGGCAAGGGTACCATCTGGAGACACAACTATGCTATTTTCGTTTCCGCCAGTATTTATTGGATATCCAATATTTACTGGGGTTCCCCACTCGCCATTATCTTGCAAGCGAGAATAGTACAAATCCATGCCTCCCATTCCTGGATGTCCGTTGGATCCAAAATAGAGAGTCTGGCCGTCAGGGTGAATGAATACGGACTCTTCTCGCAAAGGAGTGTTGATTTTGCTCGAAAGTTTTTCCGGCTCCGTCCAATATCCGCTGTTTTGAAGTCGGGTAACATAAATGTCTTGATTGTCTGGATCAAGTGATCTACTAGTTTTTATTGCCCGAATGAAGTAAAGTGTTCGTCCATCTGCCGAAAAACAGGGTTGAGACTCCCAATGACGAGTATTAATTTTTGAGCCTAAATTTCTTGGTTTTCCCCATCTATCTCCAATTCTTCGCGCGTAAAATAAGTCGCAACTTCCTTTTCCTGTTCGGTTATCTCCGTATTCTCCATCGCTTCCTTGACAAGAAGTAAAGATTAAAAAATTTCCATCAGCTGAGAGGGTAGGAGCACCTTCATTAAAAAAAGAATTGATGGTATTGGAAAGTGGAGTTGCTTCTTTCCATTCTTCATTTTCTTTTGAACTTGTAAAAAAGTCTTCTTGTTGTCCTCCTCTTCGTATAGCTTTTGGCTCAATAATTCTTCGTGTAAACAAAATGGTGTTGCCGTCTCCTGTAAATGTTGGGAAATACTCTGCTCGGTCTGTGTTGATATTTTTTCCTAAATTTTTAGGATGAAAAGGAACTGGAGACTTAATTGCTTCTTCGGCAAAATCACAATTCTGTATCATTTGTCTCGCTTCCGCTTGAAAGTTCTCATTCGTGTTTTTGAATCTCAGAAATTTGAGTGAGTTTTGCTTACATTTTTTATAGTCACCGGCTCGCATTAATAACCTAGCAAGGTAAAAATATTCGTTTTTTGAGTATTCGGGATTAATAGTCAGTGCTTGCTCTTTGTATTCTATTGCCTTCATTAAGTCCCCTTTTGCAATTTCTATTTCTCCCATCATTAAATAGGCAGCCGCAAACTCTGGATCTTTTTTAATTGCTTTTAGGATGAAGTCTTCAGCCTCTTGCAGCTTTTCTTCGCTTCCGTAGCTGTTTCTGTAGGCAGAATATCCTTTTTTAAAAAGCTCTTCTGCTTTTTTGCTTTTTGAACCATAAACGGGTGATTGGGCAGTAGTTCTACAACTGGATAAAGTAAGGACTGCACTAAGGAGAATAAAAAAATAAGACTTCATGAAATGGTTTAAAAATGGTAATTGAATCTTACGTTCCCAATAAGCTTAAGATTCATTGTGTTTTCGGAGATTTGATATTCAACGGTTTTTCCTAAAGAAAAATTTTGAATTTTTTGATTTTGTTCAGAGTACAAAAAATCCAGTCGAGTTTCCGCACCGAAGGAAAAGTGTTCGGAAAAATTCCAATCCATACCTACTCCTAGTATTGCTCCATGACAAATCCCTTTGTTTTTAGCAAGAAAGATAGGGTTTTCGCGATTTTCATAGATTTCTGATTCGGAAGTGAATGGGATATAGGCATAGTCTACAAATAGTCGTAAAGCCAGAATATCGGCATAGTCTTTTTTGTACTCAACTCCGAGTGTGAGTGCGTTTTCTCGAAAAAATGTATTTTCTCTCACCGAGACACTGTCTAACAAAAATCGATCAGATTTGTTGTTGTCATAATGTTGGTAGTTCAATCGGATTCCGAATTTACCTAAATATTTGGTAATTCCTACTCCTGTAAAAACATTCGGTAAGTTGTTTTTGGGACGGAACAGATAAGGTTGAGAAACTAAATTTGTGGAGAGTGTCCAGTTTTTTGTTTCGTGTTTTTCGGTTTCGTTTTGCGCAAAATTCACCAGAAATAAAAGTGAGAAAAGCACGAGTAGGATGTTTTTTTTCATTTTCTTGATTCCGTTTCTCCAAATTTAGAAGAATAATCTAACAAAGAGAAAGACTTAACGAAATTCGTTGGGTTGGGATTGTTTTTTGTATTGCAAATCTTGCAAAATAGAGGATTTCACATTTATTTGGAAGTTATAACTTTGTCGAGGTCCAAAAGGCACCCAGCTGAGCCGCATTTCCCAACAATGTAAATCCCTGTAAATATCTAAGGATGTGTAAGATAATTTTTTATTGGTGATGTCGTAGTTTAAGTTGAAACCTACTCGCCAATTTTGAGTAAAAGTAATAGATCCGCTTGCTCCGGCTGTTTGTATGTAGGTTGTGGTGTCACGATCGGTAATCGAATTCACAAAATTTCTTACATTTAAATTGTACGAAAATGATGCGTTCCAAGGTATGTCAAAAGGGTTGATTTCTTCATTTTTAACTTCTTGATTTTCTTTCTTATTCCTGAAAGTCTCTGGAGACAAACTAAAGTTTGCAGCAAGATTTGCATCAGTCATCCGGGCCAATTTTCCGGATTTCACAAATTCATATTCATTGATACGTTGAGATCTCGCTGTATCATTCAGGGCATAGGGATTAAATCTCATATTTCCATTTAAACCAATGGTTTTGAACAAAGTGGTTCTTCCAGTAATATTGATGTCCGATAGTTTAAATTCTTTTCTGATTAAGTCATAACTAGTAGAAAGTGTGAGGTTATCAATTAGTTTAACCCGCTTGTATACCATCCCTGTATCAGTTTTGGTTTTTATTTTCATTTCAAAAGAGTTGGTTAAATTCAAACCAACGGCACCAGAAGAAGTACGAGGAGGAACCCCATAAACTCCTAATTGGAGAGGCGTATAAGGAAGAATGATATTATTTACATTGATGTATTGTGTGTCGATAAATGTATTTAGTGAGGGCGTGTAATTGTACGAAACACTCGGTGTGAATACATGCCGAACCAATGTCTGTCTTTTTCCTTTCGCAAAATTTGCGAATTGGTAAAATCCATACAGTTTGGTTGTGGCAGACAAACTCATGCTCCCATTCATCGCTCTACTCCAATTTTCAATTCCTCTCAAAGTGTCTGACACCACCTCGTCTAATATGGGATCGTAGACGTTATCTAATTGCTGGAAATACCACCTTTCTGTCAATCGTAAAGAGGGATTTAAGGTGACATTTTTTTTCAAAACCTTAAGAGAGGTTCCCGCGGAGATATTATGTTGCACACCATTTCTTACTTTTGGTAGAAGTTGATTAATAATATCTCCACCCAAGGCAGTGTCTATGAAGTTTACTTCATTTCTCATCTGGGCATTCCAGGTCAAAAATATTTTGGAAGCTTCTTTCATCCATTTTTTTCCAGCGTTCTTATCATTTTCTAGCGATTTAAAAGGATAAATACGATTCATCGCAAAGTTGATGTCTGGCAAATTAAAAGTAAGATTGTTGTACGCTTGCCTCCGAATAGATGTGTCGGCTGGGATATAAGTTCCGCTTTGGGAAGCATTTACATTTACGCTAAAAGGGGTGTTCGGGAATATTTTTCTATACGAAATAGAAGATTGATACGAATTGTTTAAGAATCCAGTACCCTGTGAATTGATATCGGTTCTGGCATTGCTGTTGTAGTTTACATTGGCATTAAACGTAGAATTAGGTCGTGCTTTTGGATCCTGATTGTGATTCCAAATAACAGAAAAGATTCTAGATTTAGAATACCTCGTTAAGATAGGTAGTTCTTTATCTCCGTTGATATTTTCTTGGAACGAGAGTTGAAAATTACCATTGTGTTTGTACAAGCTTTTGTAGCGAGTTACTGCTCTCATTCCCCAAGTTCCTCGCGTATAAATACTCCCCGTTAGTTGGATGTCTGCTTTGTCTTTTATAGGAATGTAGTATCCTCCATTTCTCAAACCACTTCCCCACGGAATGGAATTGTCGTAGGTAGGAATGATAATTCCAGCACCTTTATTTTTTTGATTCGGAAAAAATCCAAAAGGAAGAGCTAACGGAGTGGGAACATCTGCAATGTAAAGCATTAAGGGGCCCGCAACAATTTTGTCGTTGGGTTTTACGACTGCCTTAGAAATGTTGAAATAATAGTGAGGATGTTCGGCATCGCACGTAGTATATTTCCCATGCAAACCATGTGTTTCTTTATTTTCGTACACTTTTACTTTGTCAAAATGAACAAAACCTTCCCCTTGTTTTGCTCTACTTCCTTCCACAAATGCCTTCTTTGTTTCAAAGTTGTAACACATGAGTTTGGCCGTAAATGTTTCGTTTCCATCCGTAAATTCGGGAAACTCAATCTCTTTTCCTGAGGAGTCTTTTCTTGGGTAGGCACACACGTTTTTATTCTTGAAATCATACTCAATATAGCCTGCCTTCAGTTGAATTTCGCCAAATTTTACTAATGCTCCACTGTAAAGGTATACTTTTTGCTCCACGATATCGAGAACGGTAGAATCCACTGCATCGTGTTCCACTGGCTCATCGAGTAATCGTTTCGAATTTGTCAGGGTTTTTTCGGCAGGGTTTTCTTGAGCCAATAACTCGCTAGGTATTAACAATATTAACAATACCAAGCTAATAAAAAATGCCCGAATGAATATGTGCTTATGTGGTATAATGTTAAATTTGTTTTGTCCTAGTGATAGAATTACGGGCAAAGTTAATCGAAAAACTATGTTTTTAGAAAAAATGACACTGATAACTCCCAGAATTATACACAAACGAACAAGAAACATGTTTCTTATGTTGGGTGCGTTGTTTTTTTTCTCACAGTCTTTTTCTCAAGGAAAAAAATTCAAAACGGTGGTGATCGATGCAGGCCATGGTGGACATGATGAGGGATGTTCTGGAAAGGGGAGTAAAGAAAAGACAATTGCGCTGAGTATAGCTCTCAAATTGGGTAAATTGATTGAGACAAACGACAAAGATGTCACCGTAGAATACACCCGAAAGACAGATAAATTTGTAACTCTCGACAATCGGGCCAAGATAGCAAACACCAAAAAGGCCGATTTGTTTATTTGTATTCATGCCAATGCCAATGCAAAATCTTCTCCTTATGGAACAGAAACCTACGTGTTGGGTTTACACAAAACAGACGAACAAGAAGAAATAGCTGCAAGAGAAAACTCGGTTATTGAGTTGGAGGAAAATAGTAGCAGTAAATACCAGAAGATTACCCCAGAAAAATTAATAGCGCGAACCATGCAATTAAGTGCTTATCTCAACCAGAGCATCAGTTTTGCGAGTGAAATTCAGAAAGAATTTAAAAAAATAGGAAGAAAAGATCGAGGTGTAAAGCAAGCCGGGTTTGTTGTGTTATACAAAACAACAATGCCTAGCGTTTTGATTGAAACTGGTTTTTTGACTAATTCCAAAGAGAATGTTTTCTTGAAGAATTCGGCTAACCAACAAAAAATGGCCAAAGCCATCTATTCAGCATTCAAAACGTACAAGAGCAAAAGAGACAGAGTGTATAATGAAATCAGAAAGAATTCGACCGAGTCCTCTTCAACTGACGAAATTGCATCTGGCAGCTCAAGAGTTGAATTTAAAATACAATTAGCCTCTTCCACCAATAAAATTGAACCTAAATCGTATAACTTTAAAGGATTGAAAAACGTTGAAATAAAAAAAGACGGGAAGTATTACCGATATTATTACGGTAACACCTCTTCTTACAGTTCTATTCAAAGTTCTCTGAAAACAGCGAAGGAAAAAGGGTACAAGGATGCTTTTTTGATGGGGTTTGTGGATGGAAAACGAGTAGATTTGGATGAAGCAATTAAATTAGGAAACAACTAAAACAACAAAGATTTGAAATACAAAAAAGAGTTTGTCATTGGATTAACGGTAGTAGTAGCAATTGCGCTGTTATTGTTTGGGATTCAGTTCTTAAAAGGAATTAACGCATTTAGTTCAAATCGAACATTTTATGCCGCATACGATAATATTCAAGGATTGGTTCCTGGTTCTGGAATCAATTATAAGGGAAATAAAATAGGAGTGGTTCAAGATAATGTTTTGGATGAAAACAAGAACTGGATTACTGTCTTGAATATTTCTGAATCAGCATTGGATTTTCCGAAGGATTCGAAAGCTAAGCTAGAAACGACTGTTCTGGGTGAGAGTTCCATCCAAATTATTTTGGGAGAAAGCAGTGAAATGCTGAAGAACAAGGACACAATAATGGTGGACTATAAATTTGGTATTACCGAATTAGCCACCCAAAAAATTGTTCCGATTGAAACAAAAGTAAACGTTTTATTGAATAAACTGAATAAATCCCTTGCGAGTATAGACACCGTATTGGGAACAGATGGTGAAAACTTGAGAAGAATGATGATTTCTTTGAGGCAAACAGTTACTACACTGAATTCTACCGTTCAAGATGTGGATAATGTGGTGAAAGGAAGTTCATCTGACATTAAAAAGACGTTAGAAAATATTGCTAGTATCACAGAGAACGTAAAGAAAAGTAACGTAAAAATCACGAATTTAATCTCTAATTTTTCTGATATGTCGGACTCTCTGAAAGGTGCAGATATTGCTGGAACGGTAATGCAAACCAAATCAGCTTTGGCTGAAGTTACCAAAATGATGGAAGAGATTAATAATGGAAATGGGACAGCGCATCAATTAATTTACAATGATGAATTAATTAACAACATGAATGCAATGCTCCAAGAAACCGAAAGATTGGTGCTCAACATCAAGACTCATCCAAAACGATACTTGCAGTTTGCAGTGTTTGGGGGCAAAGACAAAGGAGTAAAACTAGACGCTACCGATGAGAAAAAACTCAAAAAATTGCTAGACGAACAACCGAATTAATCATTCGAAAAGAGAATCAAAATTATCAAAGGCTTACACGTATCATGTGTAAGCCTTTTTTATTTATATTAATTCTTAATTAGGGTCATTCATTTATAATTTAGTCAAAAAGTACCTATCTTTATCACAACCTAATTACACGCATATTTTATGGGAATTTCTAGTATTATTTTTATTGTTTTAATCGCGGCAGGCTTTGGTTTTTTTGGCTACAATGTGAAGAAAGTAATTGCCAATATCAACCTAGGGCGCGACAAAAAAATAAACGACCGAAAAGGCGAACGATGGAAAGTGATGACTTTGGTAGCTTTGGGACAAAAGAAAATGTTTCATCGCCCAATTCCTGCTTTGTTGCACTTGGTCATTTACTTGGCTTTTATCCTTACCCAAGTAGAACTCATCGAGATTATCATTGATGGAATTACCGGAAGTCACAGAATTTTTCAACCCTATTTGGGTGGTTTTTACAAACTGGTGATTAGCATCATTGAGGTGCTTTCGGTATTAGCATTGGTGGCTACTTTTGCTTTTCTGGCACGAAGAAACCTCTTGAAATTACCTCGATTTCACAAAGATGAAATGACTGGCTGGCCAAAACTAGACGGAAACATTATTTTGTACCTGGAAATTCTGTTAGTCTTATTCATTTTTACGATGAATGGTGCAGACGAAGCTATGCATATTGCCCAAGGAAATGGCAGTTATGGATTTGCGATGAGCCAATGGTACGGACCTCTCTTTTTTGGAGGAATGGAAGTAGAAACCCTTCATTTGCTCGAGCGAATAGGGTGGTGGGGTCATTTGTTTATTGTGCTTACATTTATGAATTACTTGCCTTATTCCAAGCACTTCCATATTTTCTTGGCTTTTCCCAATGTGTGGTATTCCAATCTGGATGCCAAAGGAAGATTATCCAACATGGAAGCCGTAACCAATGAGGTAAAAATGATGTTTGACCCAGAAGCCGATCCTTATGCAGCACCGCCAGAACAACAAGGCGAGCCACAAACTTTTGGGGTAAAAGACGTAACCGATTTGCCCTGGAACAGTTTGCTACAAGCCTACACCTGCACCGAGTGTGGACGATGTACTTCGGAGTGTCCGGCCAACCAAACTGGCAAATTGCTGTCGCCACGAAAAATAATGATGGATACCCGAGACAGAATGGTAGAGCTGGGCGAGTTCAAAAGAAAAAATGGAGCCGACAAGCACGATGACAAAACACTGGTTCACGATTACATTACGGAGGAAGAAATATGGGCATGCACCAGCTGCAATGCTTGCGTAGAGGCTTGCCCAGTAAACATAGATCCACTCTCGATTATTGTGGACTTGCGAAGATACTTGGTGATGGAAGAATCCAAAGCACCGAGCGAACTCACAGGAATGTTTAGCAACATCGAAAACAACGGTGCTCCGTGGCAATTTGCCCAAGCAGACAGATTGAAGTGGAAGGACGAAAATTAACTTAATTAGAAAAAAGAAACCTAGCAATGAGCGAACTAAAAGTACATACAATGGCCGAATACATGGCCAAGGGAGAAGCCCCAGACATTTTGTTCTGGATAGGATGCGCAGGAAGTTTTGACGATAGAGCCAAAAAAATAACCAAGGCAATCGTAAAAATATTGAACAAAGTAGAAATGAAATTTGCAGTGCTCGGAGCCGAAGAATCTTGTACAGGAGATCCTGCAAAGAGAGCCGGAAACGAGTTTTTGTTTCAGATGCAAGCCATGCAAAACATTCAACTCATGAACGAATACAAGGTGAGCAAAATCGTCACAGGTTGTCCGCATTGTTTCAATACCCTTAAAAATGAATACCCAGAACTAGGTGGAAACTACGAAGTAATTCACCATACTCACCTCATTCAGGAATTGATAGATTCAGGAAAACTGAGAATAGAAGACGGAAAACCTTTCAAAGGAAAAAAAATTACTTTTCACGATCCTTGCTACCTTGGTAGAGCCAATGATGTGTACGAAGCACCACGAAAAGTATTAGAAACCTTGGATGCGGAATTAGTAGAAATGAAGCGATGCCGAACCAAAGGATTGTGTTGTGGAGCAGGGGGAGCGCAAATGTTTAAAGAAGCCGAAAAAGGAAACAAAGAAGTAAACGTAGAACGAACAGAAGACGCGCTGGAGGTAAAGCCAGACGTGATTGCTACGGGTTGTCCTTTTTGTAATACCATGATGACTGATGGAGTAAAATTAGCTGAAAAAGAAAGTGACATCCAAGTGATGGATATTGCCGAGCTCATTGCCCAAGCTCAGGATTTGTAAAGTGAAGTTGGAAACTCGAAGATTTGTCCTTTCGATTGTCCCGACCCATCGGGATGTATCTAGAAGTGACTAAGGATTATGAAGTTGGAAACTTGGAGTTAAATATGATTAGAACAACAAAATGACAGAAACAACCTTACATATCGGAACAGATTTTGAAAAGATTGACAATCACGCAAAAGCTTGGGTGTACACAAGTAATCAAGCATTTACGGAAGAGCAACTCGACTTGATTCATAAATACAGCGAAGTGTTTTTGTCGCAATGGGATTCTCACGGAAAATTGGTAAAAGGCGCTTTCCGTGTACTCAAAAACAGATTTATTGCCGTATTTGCCGATACCGAAGGCGATACCATGTGCGGTAGAGCCCAAGATAGCTCCGTAAAATTCATCAAGGAACTAGAACAAATTCTTGGGGTACAATTATTGGACAGAATGTTGGTTGCCATAGATGTCAACGGAACAATTGAAACGCTGCCGTTCAATGAATTGAGAAGTAAAATAGACTCAGGTGAAATTTCGAAATCAACTCGTTTTTATAATGGAATGATTACTTCAAAACAAGAGTTTTTGACCAACTGGGAAAGACCTATTGAAGGGAGTTGGGTGTAATTAATTACTCTTTATTGGGATTAGACGGATTAGATACCCAAAATCGCCCGCCTTTGATGGATGTCGACATGGATTATCTTCTAGAGTACCTTTTTGAATTAATTTGTAGGAATACCATTTCTTGGTATTCTTCATCTTAAATGATATAGTTTTTGAGACAGCATTGATCTTCCATTTTCCGTTATTTCCAAAGTCCTTAGTTTGAATGAAATATTGTCACCAGAAATGGTATCAAAAAACTCTTCCGCACTCGAGACTCCAAAAGTTGAATCTGAACAATTTAAATCAAAAATAACATAATTAGATAGTTGCTTGTATTGATAAAAATCAATTGTATCCTCCTCGAAAAAGAAGAGTTTGTTAGAGTCAGGTAATTTCGATTCCAGTTTGAAACTAAATCCAAACATTGTATCACAGAATGTTTGCGCTTTCCCCAAATAGGAAAAGCAAACAAACACAAGGAGGAATACGGTCTTAATCATTTAAAAATTTGGCTGCAATTTATTGTTATTGTAAAACTCATTGATGATATCCACGGCAGCTTGCGGTTCGTCTACAATTTGGATAAAATCCATGTCTTCGGGGCTGATGTTTTTTTCTTCTCCGAGCATCGTTTCTTTTATCCAATCAATCATGCCAGCCCAGTAGTCGCTTCCCATCAAAATAATTGGGAATCTACCAATTTTTTTGGTTTGGATCAGTGTCAATGCCTCAAACAGCTCGTCCATCGTCCCAAAACCACCTGGCAAAGCGATAAATCCTTGAGCATACTTCACAAACATAACCTTTCGTACGAAGAAATAATCAAAATCAATCGATTTGTCACTGTCGATGTACTCGTTGGATGTTTGTTCAAAAGGCAATTCGATGTTTAGTCCCACAGAAATTCCTGCACCTCTACGCGCTCCTCGATTTCCGGCTTCCATTATTCCGGGTCCACCGCCTGTGATTACCCCGTAATTGTTTTGGGTAAGGAGGTAGGACACCTCTTCTGCCATTTTGTAGTATTTGTTGTCTTCATGAGTTCTTGCCGAGCCAAACACCGACACACAAGGTCCTATTTTAGCCAATTTTTCGTATCCCTCCACAAACTCAGCCATTATTTTAAAAATCGCCCAACTGTCGTTTGTTTTTATTTCATTCCATTCTTTGTTCTCTACTTTTCTTCCCATAATTATTTCTTTATTCGTTAGTTTTCAAAAAAAAACACCCTAAGAGCTTCTTAGGATGTTTTTGGTATCGTGTTAAATTACAAATTTTATTTCAAAACACTCCTTGAAATGACAATTTTTTGTATTTCTGAGGTACCCTCATAGATTTGAGTAATCTTTGCATCTCTCATCAATCGCTCCACGTGATATTCCTTCACAAAACCATATCCACCGTGAACCTGAACTGCTTCCACAGTTACCTCCATAGCCACTTTACTAGCGTATAGTTTTGCCATAGCTGAGGCTTCGTCATAGTTCATTCCTTGATCCTTAAGCCATGCGGCTTTGTATACTAGTAATCTAGCCGCCTCAATTTCGGTAGCCATATCTGCTAGTTTAAACGCAATGGCTTGGTGTTGGTGAATCGGTTTCCCAAAAGTTTCTCTTTCTTTCGAATATTTTAGAGCCAATTCGTAAGCTCCAGCAGCAATTCCTAATGCTTGAGCCGCAATTCCAATTCTACCACCCGAGAGGGTTTTCATCGCGAATTTGAATCCAAATCCATCTTCTCCAATTCGGTTTTCTTTGGGCACTTTCACGTCATTAAACGTAAGAGTATGCGTGTCACTTCCTCTTATTCCAAGTTTGTCTTCTTTGGCACCAACTTCAAATCCTGGCATTCCTTTTTCTACAATCAAGGCGTTGATTCCCTTGTGACCTTTGGCAGCATCCGTTTGTGCAATTACCAAGTAAGTAGAAGCAGAATTACCATTGGTAATCCAGTTCTTGGTTCCGTTCAATAGGTAGTGATCACCCATATCAATGGCTGTAGTTCTTTGCGAAGTAGCATCCGAACCAGCTTCTGGCTCCGACAAACAAAACGCTCCTATTTTTTCTCCTTTTGCAAGTGGTTCCAAATATTTTTTCTTTTGTTCTTCGGTTCCGTACTGCTCTAGTCCGTAGCACACCAGTGAGTTGTTCACCGATACCACCACCGAAGTACTTGCGTCTACTTTCGATATTTCTTCCATCGCGATGGCATACGAAATGGTGTCCATGCCACTTCCTCCGTATTCTGGGCTAGTCATCATTCCCATGAAACCAAGTTCCCCCAATTCTTTTATTTGTTCAGCAGGGAACCTTTGTTCTCTGTCTCTCTCAATTACTCCTGGTAGACAAGAGTTTTGAGCAAAATCTCTTGCAGCTTGTTGCACTGCCAATTGTTCTTCTGATAATTCGAAATTCATAGTTTGTTTTTTTTCCGTTTCAAATGTACGGTTTTGTTCAGTAAATGTAAAGAGCATTTTTATAAAAAACGAGATAGGAAGTGGTTCTGCTTATTTTTTCCTATTCTACTTTATTCGTACTTTCGTTTGTTATGTCGTCAAACCGCCAATATTATCCTTTTGTTGAGTTCCTGAAAAAGAAAACCACACTCAATTATCTCTTGTCATTTGTCTTGTGTGTTGTTGTGTTTTACCAAATAAAATACAGGATGAACGGTCCCAATCTGCCTTCGGAGAGATCGCTTGTGGCTGCTGTGGTCGCGGCCCTATTTGCCTCTGGGATTATTTCAGCCATTATTACCTTTTTTACACTGAGTTCTTCCTCTTACTGGTTGAAACCTATCGTAGAATTAATAGTACTTATTGCGAGAGCTGACAGCAAAATTATCCAAAAAGATCAGCGGGTAATTATTCAAGCGCTCAAAGGGCAATTTGGATATTTTCGCGCACAGCGCGCTTACAACTATTTTCACAAAATAAAAGACAACAAAGAGTTATCAACGAGTAAAGCTTGCGCAAAACTCAATCAAGTTTTTGAGGCAAGTAATGCCATTGTATTACTCGATATTGTAGTTAAAATTGCTGTATCCGATCAGTATTTATCTTTCAAAGAGGAAGCTGTAATTAAAGAAATTGCATCAAAACTACGAGTGCATTCTTCGGTATTACATTCCATCTTGGCTCGAAGAAATTTTATTTGGGAAAGCAAGCGATATTCTCGTCAAGAACGAACAAAATCATCAACATCTTCTTCTTCCACGTCCTTCTCTCGCTCCTATGAAGTGTTAGGTATTTCAGAGAATTCCTCTTTTGAAGAAGTAAAAAAAGCCTATCGAAACTTAGCTAAAATTTACCATCCAGACAAAGTAATGAATGGCGTAAACAAGGCCATGGCCAAAAAGCAGTTTCAAGCTATTTCTGAGGCGTATCAAGAATTAAAACAAAAACTAGGGTAAGGAAATAAGTTGAACTAATTTTAGTTTCTACAAGATGAATCAGATTGTTAATGTTGTATTTTTTCTTTTTATTGGCATAAATGTTTGGGCACAATCGGCTCCAAAGAAATTTACTCGAGATTTTTATTTTGCCTCAGGTAGTGCCGAATTGGATAGTATTGAAACAAAAAAGGCCCTTGTTTTGGTGAAGATTCTCTCTAAGTTTGAGTTAACGAAAATAGAAATTATTGGATACACCGATTCGGATGGAAGTGCACAATCTAACCTGATTTTGTCCAAAAAAAGAATAAAAACAGTCCAGAAATATTATTGGGAATTTGTTCCCGATTCCCTTCTTATCTTACTGCCAAAAGGAGAAGAAGATCCTGTTTTTGAAAACTTAGAATCAACCAAACACAAAAATAGACGAGTAAGAGTGAAAGCTTACTATTCGAAAAAGAAAAGTAAACCAATCCGGAAGAAGAAAGAAAGCCCTGAAGTGAATATAGAAGAGCTGGTGGAGGGAAATGTGATTGACTTACCGGCTGTTCAGTTTTATGGAGGAACAGCAGAGTTTTTGCCAGGAGCTACAACTATTTTGAACAAAGTGATTCCGGTGCTAAAGGCAAATCCAGAGTTAAAAATAGAAATTGCCGGCCATATTTGTTGTGGCAATCAAATGGAATTATCCATTGATCGAGCCTTTGTGGTATACACCTATTTTATAGACCGTGGGGTGCCAAGTAAAATGTTGACTTACAAAGGATACAACAATACGCAACCCAAATATGGAAATCTTATGGATGCTCGTAATCGGAGAGTGGAATTGATTGTATTGAAGTAACGGATGACTGACTTACGATCGGAGTTTTAACTTTGTTTTTAGGGTCCTTAAATTCTTTTGTTTTTCTATGATTTTTCTCAGAAATTATTGACTGATTCTTGAGGAAATTAGAGGTGTAAACCAAAGACAATTTCACATGAAAAAAATAGGCGCATCTGGTATCAATGGATTGTCAAGGATTATTGGGTTTGTGGTTATTTCTATTGGAGTTGAATACATTGTTTCGGCCGTGATTAATCTTGTTAATTCTCACTTTCTTATCTAAAATCTTTGTTGTAACTTTCTCACCTAAAACTAGGGTTATGAAAAAATACAACGCAATTGGTATCATGTCTGGCACTTCCTGCGATGGATTGGATTTGGCCTATTGTACTTTTGACTTTGAAGCGGGTAAATGGTCTTATCAGTTGAATAAATCTAAGATGGTTGAATATTCTTCTGACTGGAAATCGAGGTTAAGAAATGCCCATACTTTTGGTAAGAGTCAAATTGAAGAGTTGAGTAAGGAGTTTGGTCAATTCATTGGAGCAGAAACCCATCAATTCATCCTCGACTCGCAGATACATTCAATAGATTTTGTTGCGTCTCACGGTCATACGGTATTTCATCAACCTCACAATGGATTTACACTCCAGATTGGTGACGGAAAAGAAATCAAAAAAATACTGGAAATTCCTGTGATAAATGACTTTAGAACGGCCGATGTACAAGCAGGTGGGCAGGGAGCTCCATTAGTGCCAATAGGAGATGAATTGTTGTTTTCTGACTATGATTTCTGTGTCAATATTGGTGGAATTGCGAACATTTCTTTTCACGAAAACGGGGTGAGAAAGGCACAAGACATTTGTATTGCCAATATGGCGCTGAATCCTTTGGCACGAGAAATGGGCCATGAATTTGACGATAAAGGAAATATAGCGAAACAAGGGGTAGTGAACCCTCAATTGCTATGGAAGCTGCAAGAATTAGATTTTAAAGGGGCTTCTTTGGGAAATGAACAATATCTTGAATCTATGTTGCCAATTTTGACTAACAGTACTTCCATAGCTGAGACAAAATTAGCTACTGTCACGGAATATATCGCACAAACTATAGCAAGTTTTTTGAGTCCAGGAGCTACTGTTCTAGTATCGGGAGGCGGTGCTTACAATGAGTTTTTGATGAATAAAATCAGTGCGTACAGCAAAGCAACTATTGTTTCCGACTCGCGTGAGTTAATTGAATTTAAAGAAGCGCTTATTTTTGCATTTTTAGGAGTGTTGAGAATGGAAAATATTCCAAATTGTTTGTCCTCTGTAACGGGAGCAAAGGAAGATGTGATTGGGGGTGTTTTGATTTCGTAAACTAATTTATTTGGCTTTGTGTGTAAGAGGAGAATGAATTAGTTCACCTTCTCTGCGGTTATTCCTCTCAATCTGAGTATTTTTAAAAAAAATATCTACCCAATTTCATTGAAAGTATCCATATTAATTCCTGTAAAAAATGGTGATCCATTTTTGAAGGAGTGCTTGGATTCTATTGTGAATCAATCTTATCCCCATTGGGAGGTGATTGTAGTAAATGATCATTCGGTGGACAATACTGTCTCTCTATTAGAAACGTATAGTCACCAGGAATCGAGAATTCGTTTTTTTCATAACAAGGGAAAAGGGATTGTGAAAGCACTTCAGCTTGCTTATTCGCAATGTGGAGGAGAGCTAATTACCCGAATGGATGCAGATGATTTAATGAAGCCCGACAAAATCTCCTTAATGGTTGATCAATTAATTCAGAAAGGAAAAGGGTATGTAGGGGTTGGATTGGTGGAGTATTTTGCCGAAGAGGGAGTAGGAGAGGGCTACTTTTACTATCAAGAGTGGTTAAATACTTTGACTACAAATGGAACAAACTTCGAAGAAATATATAAAGAATGTGTGATTCCATCGCCCAGTTGGATGATGTTTAAAGAAGATTTTGAGAAAATTGGTAGATTTGATTCTGAGATTTATCCCGAAGATTATGAGTTGGCTTTTAGGATGATGAAGCATGACCTAAAAATTGCCTCTATTCCGCAAGTTATTCATTTGTGGAGAGATTACTCTTCTCGAACTTCGAGGACAGATCCTCATTATTCAGACAATTTTTTTCTTAATTTAAAAATGAAATACTTCTTTGAATTACATCGCGACTCACAAAGAAAACTCACCATTTGGGGAGCGGGACGAAAAGGAAAAGAATTGGCTGCTTTTTTAATTAAACTAAATTGTGAGTTTTCTTGGGTAACCAATAACCCTAACAAGATAGGAAGATATATATATGGGAAACAGCTTGAATCGGAAGAAGAACTAGACCTAAACCAGCTGCCCCAGATTCTTATAGCTATTCGTAACAAAGGGGCTCAAAAGGAAATAAAAAAGGCACTGGATTCGAGGAATCTAGCGCCTAATTGCGATTATTTTTTTCTGAGTTAACCCGTTAGAACTTCATGCCTTTCATGAGTTCGCCCATTTCTTCAGCTGTCTTTTTTTCATATCCTTCAGGAATTGTAAACTCTGAATCTGGAATGTTCTTTTCTACTACTTTGGAAGCCGTCATTCGGATACTCATCCCATTATTTTCTATGCTGTATTCCATTGGAAAACCACCTAGGTCTATATTGGGCAAGTTTTGATTTTTATATGTTGGTAGCTTATCGGTAATCCACAAAACATAGGAATTATTAGCAGTATCGGTCAGGATATTCTTTTTGCATTTGTATCCTGCGATGATTTTTATTTCATCTTTTTTTGTGAGTGTAAACAGAGAAGGGTCAACTTGTTGTGAAGTATCTGTTGTTTCTACAGCTATTTTTTTTCCCAACGCATTGACGAGCATCAGCGAGGTATTTGTTTCAGAATTAAAAATTACATCCATTTTCATTAAAACTCCCATGTTTTGCTGAATTTTACTCCATTCATTTTTAATCAAAACCCTTGATTTTTTGGGAAGCATCGATTTATACATTCCCATTTCTTCGGGTAAGTTTTTGTATGATATACGATAATCAATCTGCCCTTCAAAATTTACTTTAGCTATTCCTGAGAGTACCAAAAAGCTGAAAAAAACTGAGAAAAATAATCGTTTCATATCACGTGTGTTTGAATTTTGTACGTTACAATATACGAATAAATACTTCTTGCGAGAGACAAAAAGTACAAAAGGCTTGCCAATTGAATAGATGGCAGAAAATGTTTAGTGTTTCAAAACAGATAAAAGAGTTTTTGCTTTGTTTTCTGTTTCTATCCATTCTTTGTGTGGGTCAGAATCTCCCATTATTCCTCCACCGAGGTAAAGCGATATTTTTTTATCTCCAATTTGCATGCAACGAAGATTCACAAAAAGTGTACTATGAGAGTTTATTCCTACTGGCCCAATATATCCAGTGTAAAGTCCTCTTCGGTGAGATTCATTTTTTTCGATAAATGACTTCGCTTTTTCAGCGGGAATTCCGCACACAGCGGGGGTCGGGTGGAGTGAGTTAGCCACATCCCAAATCGAATAGTTTGGTGCTAGATCAATGTCAATGTCGGATTTCAAGTGAATGACAGATCCCGTATTGATATCGTATGGTTTGCTTACTGTTAGTTTTTGGGATAAAGGGATTAATTTTTCCGAAATATAATCGGTAACAACTTTTTGCTCCAGCTTTTCCTTGTCGGTCCATTGGATGGGTTCTACTCTAGTACCTGCTAGAGAAACAGTGGATAGTTTTTTACCTATTTGATTTACCAAAATTTCGGGTGTGGCTCCCATCCATGTGCCTGTTTCGGGAGAAGAAATACAATAAACAAAGGCATTTGGATATTTTTTGCACAAGGAGAAAAACGTAGTTTGTAATTCAAAATCTGTTTGCTTCTCGATGTTTTTGACTCTCGAAAACACAATTTTTTTATAGGTGTTTGACCGAATATGTTTCGTTATTTCTGTGATTTTTTTTCGATAATCTTCTTCCTCTAATTCTGCTTGATTTTCCGTCAAACAAGGATGAAAATCGGGCCACTTGCTTGTTGTTTTTTCGGGTGAGGAAAAAGAGTAGGTTGTATTGTTTTCGAAATTTGAGAAGAAGAAATTGGAATTATTGGACAGTGAATCAATATCGAGTGGTTTGTCCGATACGAGCGAATAAAAATCTTGTTCGTTGGGCATTCTGTATACTGCGACTCTTTTATTTTGCATTTATCCGAAAAAGTAATAAGTAATACAAATAGCGGCAACAATTCCTGCCAAATCTGCAAGGATTCCTGCTGTGGCAGCATACCGTGTATTTTTGATTCCCACAGAACCGAAATAAACAGCTAGCACATAAAAAGTTGTTTCTGTGCTCCCTTGAAAAATGGAGGTGAGTTTTCCTACAAAGGAATCTACCCCAAATGTTCCCCAAGATTCTACCATCATTCCTCGTGCACCACTTCCAGAGAGAGGTTTCATAAAAGCAGTAGGCAAACCATCTACAAATCGTGTGTCCATTCCAAATAGGTTGAAAAACCATCTAAAAAACTCCACTAAATAATCCATGGCACCTACAGATCTAAAAACACCAATGGCACAAAGCATCGCAATGAGGTAAGGAATAATTTTTATTGCCACACCAAAACCTTCTTTTGCACCGTCAATAAAACTTTCGTACACGTTAACCTTTCGCAGGGTAGCAAGGAGAATAAATCCAAATATAATTCCCAGTATGATAGAACTCGAAATTAAATTAGAAGCCAAAGTAAGTCCTTCTTTATCCAGGCTTCCCAAAAATAAAAATAGGGAGATGATTAGTGCTGTTAACCCGCCAATGTATGCTAAAACCACTGGCTGGAAAAGGTTGATTTTTTGGTAGAGTGAAGTGATAATAAGACCAAACAAGCTGGACACGAAAGTAGCCAATAAAATAGGGAGAAAAACAAGAAAGGGGTTTACTGACTCGGCACTTGCTCTGAAGGCAATAATCGACACGGGAATAATCGTGAGTCCTGAAGTGTTCAACACCAAGAACATGATTTGGGCGTTGGAGGCTGTTTCTTTCTTTGGATTAATTTCTTGTAATTGATTCATTGCTTTTAACCCCATTGGAGTTGCGGCATTATCTAACCCCAGCATGTTGGCCGAAAAATTCATCATCATTGACCCGAGAGAGGGATGGTTTTTTGGAATTTCGGGAAACAAACGAGTAAATAAAGGGCTCACTAATTTGGATAAAAACTTAATGGCTCCGCCATTTTCACCGATTTTCATTATTCCTAACCAAAAAGAAAGAATTGCGGTAAGTCCCAACGATAGTTTAAACCCAGTTTCGGCATTGCTATACAAACTATCAACAATGTTGTTGAGGATTTCAACATCTTGCAAAAAGATTAATTTGAACAGAGCTACCGCGAGTGCAACGAGAAAAAAGCCAATCCAAATAAAATTTAACGCCATACAATTTGTTGTTTTGTAGAGCTCATCTTGTTAGTTTTAACAAATGACTCCTAAAGTTTTACCTGTAAATTCAGTTCCAATAAATGGGGTATTTTTTGATTTGGATAGAATACAAGATTTATCAAAAATCCATTGAAGTGATGGGTCGAAGAGAGTTAGGTTGGCTTTTTCGCCTTCTTTTATTTCTCCTATTTTTAGTCCAAATATGTTAGAAGGTCCCGAAGTAAACTTTTCAATAATCTCGCTTATATCCAATTTTTCTTGAAGGACACTATTCACTGAAGCAAAGGCAGTTTCTAATCCAATGATTCCAAATTCGGCTAAATCGAATTCTAATTTTTTATCCTCAATGTCGTGTGGAGTATGATCTGAGCAAATAGCATCTACAGTTCCGTCTTTTAATCCTTGAATCAAGGCAGTAATATCTTTTTGTTCTCGAAATGGAGGAAGCACTTTGTAGTTAGAATCAAAACCGCTGGCATCTTTGTCTTCAAAGAATAATTGATGAGCGGCTATGTCGCAGGTAACTCTAATTCCTTTGTATTTTGCTGCTCGAATAAGCTCTACAGACTTCTCTGCGGAGATACAAGAGAAATGAATGGGACAATCGTGGTATTCTGCCAAGGCTAAATCTCTTTCAATCCTGAGAGTTTCCGACAAAGAAGGAATTCCTTTTACTCCCATTCTTGTACTATTTTTTCCTTCGTGTATTTGACCCCTTTTGGAGAGTGAATTGTCATTTGCAAAACTCACAATGAGCTTGTTGATATTTTTGGAGTACAACAAGGCTTTGGACATAAGACCTGTACTTACTTCTTGCTTATCGTCAGAAAAAGCTACTGCACCTGCCTTACTCATTTCGTACATTTCGGAGAGTTCTTCTCCTTTTAGCTCATGACTCAAAGTTCCCATAGAGCTAATGGAAATAGGTAATTTCTTGGCAACATTTTTTACAAATTCAATTCTGTTTTTACTATCTAGAGGTTGCTTGGTAGAGGCAGAAATAATGAGTTGAGTAAATCCTCCAGCTGCTCCAGCTTTTGCACCGGATTCAAGGGTTTCTTTCCATTCTTCTCCTGGTTCACGTAAATTAGACTTGCAATCAATCCAACCCAATGAAACGTGCAAATTAGGGAAAGAAATGGTTTCGTGATTTTGAGTAGATTCTATTGAATCAGCTAATTTTTCTATTCTCCCATCCGTGATTAATATGTCTTTGACTTGACCATGAAACGGGGAAGAGGGGCAGATAATTTTAGCTGATTTTAAATGCTGATTGGTCTTCATGTTTCAATTTGTTTTTCAAAGTTAGGTATAATTAAAGGAATGAGAAAACTTAAACAAAGTGCTTATTCACTATCTCGGTATAGGTTTTCAATGTAAGAGGTTTGATAAGAAACCCGTCAACATGTTCAATTTTTTCCGATCTTAATTGATCGTCATCGTTCATGGAAGTGGTAAGCATGTACAGTACAATTTTCTTTTTCTTGTGAATGTCTAGCTTCTTGTATTCTTCTAAAAACTCCCAGCCATTCATAGTAGGCATGTTTATATCCAGAAAGATAAGGTCTGGAATATCATAGTTCGAAAAATTCTCGTCTTGTAAGTATTTTAGCGCCTTTACACCAGATTGAATAGCTTGGGTGTTATCGTTTAGTTCAGCTTTGGTTACAATCATTTTTGCAATGAAGTTGGTAGGTTCATCATCATCAATGAGCAAGACAGAGTTTAATTTTGTTTTCATAGTTAGATAGTTTATTTCGGTATGGTAAAATAGAAAGTACTTCCTAATCCTGGAGTAGATTCTACCCAAATTTTTCCTCCGTGAAGTTCGACAATTTTTTGACAATGAGCTAGTCCAATTCCAGTTCCTGCATATTCGTCTTTGTTGTGTAATCTTTGGAATATGAGGAAAATCCGCTTTAAATGAGCTTTTTCAATTCCAATGCCATTGTCTTCTACGTGAAATTTCCAATGATCCATTTCTTCCGTTGCTCCAATTTTTATGAGAGGGTGCTCTCCTTTTTTCTCGTATTTGATAGCATTGGTAATCAGATTCATAAACAAAGAACTCATTTCGGTATCAAGTCCTTGAATTTTTGGAAGCGAATCAATTTCAAACGTGACGTGTTTTTCGGTTATGAGCGTATTCAAATCGATCAACACATTTTGTAATAAGAGCTCCGTATCTACTTCAGACACCTCAAAGTTTTTTCCAATCCTTGTGTAGTCAAGGAGCCCTTTCACCAAGCTACTCATTCTATTCGAGGCATCTGAGATAAACCTCAAATAGGTATCCGCGTTTTTTTCCATATTTCCGCTATACTGCTCGAGCATAAGTTCGGTAAAGCTAATAATGGTTCTCAGAGGTTCTTGCAAATCGTGAGAGGCTACATACGCAAATTGCTGTAGCTCTTTGTTTTTTTGTTCCAGCTTTTCAACATATAGTTTGGTTTCTTCACTCTTTTTGATGTTTGTGATGTCTATGTGAGACCCAAGCATTCGCAAAGGATTTCCTTGTTCATCCCACTCAACTACTTTTCCTCTACAAAACACCCAAACAAGTGACCCGTCTTTATGGTGATACCTCAACTCGCTGTCAAAAGGGATTTTTCCTTTCGACTCAACATGAGCTCCAAATAGTTCGAATACCTTTGGCAAATCTTCTTGATAAATGATTCGTTGCCAAGCTTCTGGGCTACTTTCCATTTCGTGATCCTCGTACCCAAACATTTTTTTGAAAGTAGGACTGAGGTATTCTTTATTTTCGGGAATATTCCAATCGAAAAAACCTGCAAAAGTAGATTCAACAATATGGTTAAAAATCATCTCCCGATCTTGGAGAGCTTTTTTTGTTTCTTCTAGTTCTTTTTGTAGGTGTTCGATTTCGCTCATGATGGTGTATTGAGATTATTTTTTAAAATTATCCGATACGATAAGATCTTTGGTTCCATGTCCCCAAGAATAAAATCCTTCTCCAGATTTTACACCTAGTTTTCCCGCGGTTACCATATTTACCAACAACGGACAAGGAGCATATTTTGGATTTCCAAATCCATCGTGAAGTACTTTTAGGATAGAGAGACAAACATCTAAACCAATAAAATCTGCAAGTTGTAATGGTCCCATAGGATGAGCCATTCCCAATTTCATCACCGTATCAATTTCTTCTACTCCTGCAACGCTTTCGTACAATGAGTAGATAGCTTCATTTATCATTGGCATCAAAATTCGATTTGCAATAAAACCAGGATAATCATTCACCTCTACAGGAGTTTTTCCTAGTGTTTTACTCATCTCCATAATAGTTTGGGTTACTTCATCGGTTGTCGCATAACCTCTAATTATCTCCACAAGCTTCATAATCGGAACTGGATTCATAAAGTGCATTCCTATTACTTTGTTGGGCCTATTGGTGGCCGCTCCAATTTGTGTAATTGAAATCGATGAAGTATTGGATGCGAGAATTACGTTCTCAGGAGTTAATTCATCCAATTGTTTGAAAATTTTGAGTTTTAAGTCAATATTCTCAGTCGCTGCCTCCACTACAAGTTCTACATTTTTTACTCCTTCAGCTATTTCGGTGTAGGTAGTAATATTAGCTAAGGTGCTGTTTCTTACCTCTTCTGTAATTCTTTCTTTGGCAAGAAGTCTGTCTAGGTTTTTGGTAATCGTAGCAATTGCCTTATCCAGCGAGTTCTGCGAAACATCTATTAACGAAACTGTGAATCCTGATTGCGCAAATACATGTGCAATTCCATTTCCCATTGTTCCGGCTCCAATAACGGCTATATTTTTCATAATTTAAGTTGATTTGTTGCAAATATAAAGGTTTGCAGATTAATTTTTCGATTGTTTTTCGATTGATAAAAAGGCTTTTAAAGCTAGCTCGTAGCTTAATAATCCAAATCCCGATATATGGCCAATGCAATTGGGCGCAATTAGGGATTTGTTGCGAAACTCCTCTCGGGCAAAAATTTGTGAGATGTGAACTTCTAAAACGGGAACAGAGATTGCTTCGATGGCATCAGCAATCGCCACAGAGGTATGCGTATATCCTCCAGCATTTAGAATTACCCCATGGAAATTTTCATGCTCACTCGCTTGCAATTTATCTATGATTTCTCCTTCAATATTAGATTGAAAAATTTCAAAGTCGTAGTCCTTTTTTAATTCTTGTAAATAGGTGTTTAGACTAACATTGCCATAAATTTCTGGGTTCCTTGTTCCAACCAAATTTAAATTCGGCCCGTTAAGAATTAATAGTTTCATGAGTCAAATTTAACGTAAACCATTGAAATTTTCTTAGGTTTTTTATTTTTCTTCCAATGCTGCTAAATGACTTAGTCCGAAAAATAAGATAATGGGGCTGATTTAGCACAAAAAAAATTATCTTTGGGGCTTATAAGAGAACAAAAACAAGTCATGGACAGAAATACCTTAATAGGAATAGTACTAATAATTGGAATTTTATTCACTTTTCAAATTTTAAATCAACCTTCCGAAGAAGAATTACAACAGCGAAGAGAGCAGCAGGAAAAAGCCCTTTTGGCTGATAGTATTGCTCAAATAGAAAAGCAAGTAAAGCTTGCTACCAAGTCGAATGAGGTAGCTATAGATTCTACTCTCACTCAAGAACAAAGAGACTCTATTTTTTCTGCTCAACAAAGTGAACTGAACAATAAACTTGTCCAGTCTTATAGTGTTTTTGCCCCATCTGCTCAGGGAGAAAAGGAATATTTTGTAATTGAAAATGATGACTTAAAAATTACCATTTCGAGCAAAGGAGGTGAAATAGTAAAAACCGAGCTAAAAAAATACCAGAGCTATAATAACTATATGAGAGCGAAGGATTCTTTGAAAGACACTCCTTCGAAGGAGCTTCCCGTTTTAGAGCCTCTTCAGTTGTTTGATGAAGATTCAAGTTCGATGTTTTTTACGTTTGAAATGAATGGCTCAAAAGACATCCATACCAAGGAGTTATACTTTTTACCAGTAAAAGTAGAAAAAGACAATATAATATTAAGAGCTCAAACAACTCAGGCAGGGAGTTTTATAGAGATGAACTATTCGTTATCAGAAAATTACAACGTTGAATATTCGTTGAATTTTGTTGGGTTAGAAGGAGTAGTAGAGGGAGATGACATGACTTTTAATTGGGAAATGAAATCCTTAATAACAGAGAAAGAGGCAGAGGGTCAGAGTAGAATGAGTAGTGTATTTTACAAGCCCAGCGATGACGGAAGAAATTATTTAAGTGAAATGACCGAAGACTCTGAAGAACTAGAGTCTAAAACTGACTGGGTAGCTTTCAAACAATGTTATTTTTCTAGTGTTGTGATTTCCAATGAAGGATTTGAGAAAGGAGGGTCTGTTTACTCAAGACCAATCAAAAACGGAAAATACTCAGACGAATACAGAGCAAAGATTAACATAGCCACAGAAATTGATAACAGAACAAGTGTTCCGATGACATTTTTCTTTGGTCCTAACGATTACGATATTTTGGCTTCTCACAATAATGAGATGGAGGATATTATTGATTTGGGATGGGGAATTTTCAGATGGACAGCAAAATGGTTGATCAAGCCAATTTTTAATTTCCTCAATAATTTTGGGCTCGCCATGGGACTAATTATCCTATTAGTTACATTGGCAGTGAGACTAATCATTCTTCCATTGACTTACAAAAATTACAAGTCGAGCGCAAAAATGAAAGTTTTAAAACCAGAAATCACTCAAATTAATGAAAAATTTAAAGATGGAGACATGGCAGAGAAACAAAGAGAAACCATGGCACTTTATCGAAAATCGGGGGTGAATCCGATGGCTGGGTGTTTGCCAGTATTTATTCAGATGCCAATTTTGCTAGCAGTATTTAAGTTTTTTCCCTCAAACATTGATTTAAGACAACGATCTTTTCTTTGGGCAGAAGATTTATCTACTTATGAATCTGTGTATGATTTAGGATTTAGCATTCCCGCTTACGGAGATCACGTCAGTCTGTTTACCTTATTGATGTGTATTTCAACAATATTTTACACAAGAATGAATAGCAGCCAAATGAGTATGCCTTCTCAACCAGGTATGCCCAATATGAAAGTGATTATGTATTTAATGCCGCTTATGATGTTATTCTTTTTAAATAGCTTTTCGGCCGGTCTTACCTATTATTATTTATGTGGAAACCTAGTTACGATGGGACTCATGTTGTTGGTAAAGAAATACATGATTGACGAAGAAAAAATAAGAGCAACGATAGAGTTGAATAAAACAAAACCCAAAAAACAGTCAGCTTTTCAAAAAAGAATGGAAGAGGCTATGAAACAACAACAAGCCGCTCAAAAAGCGAAAAAGAAATAGTTGGAATACTTTTTGTTTGAGGTAAAAAAAATGAATTATGAAATACATCCTTTTTAATTTAGCGATAGTTTCGCTCTTTACTTTAGCCAGTTGTTCCTCGAGAAATCAACAAACAAAACTTGCCTCCAATAACTCAGAAACGGCCACCGAAAAGAGTTCTGAGAGAAACATGGAAGAAAATGCTGCGGCCGAATCTAAAGACATGAATAGCGAAGAGTTTGCCGAAACGATAGTAATTTCACTGTCCAAAACACCGTGCTTTGGGGCTTGTCCTACTTACAATTTTACAGTGTTTGCCAACGGTATGGCATACTATGAAGGACTTAACAACGTAGAGAAAAAAGGTAAATTCAAAGCGGAGTTATCCAAAACAGCAATCAATCAATTACTGAACGAGGCTTCTTCTGCGGGATATTTTTCTTTAAATAATACGTATGATAATCCAGCGGTTACTGATTTGCCAAGTACCATTACTTACCTCAATATGGAAGGAAAAGAGAAGAAAGTCTTGTGTCGATACCAATGCGATAATCGAATAAAGAAAGTAAATAAAATGATAGAGGCTATGATCCAAAAAACAACTTGGAAATCTGTTGAATAATCTTAAAAAGATACTCAAAAAGAACTATTCCTTGGTACTGTCAAAGCCAAGGATTTTTTTTTGTAATTTAGAGAAGACAATAACGGTAACTTCTATGAAACAATATATCTTTTTGGCTTTTTACATTTTTAGTCTTCAATCTTTTTCACAAAGCAAAAATTTCCGCTTATTGGGAAATTGGAACGACACTACCATTCCAACCAATGCAGGGGGATATACTTACAACGAGGTATTTGGTTTTGAAATGAAAGGAGTAGAGTATGCCGTGTTAGGTTCTACTCAAGGAACCCATATCATTGACATTACAAATCCCACCAACTTAATAGAAGTTGATTTCGTGCCAGGACAATATAGGGGAAATGTTACTCACAGAGATTTTGATGTAAGAAACGGATATTTATACATGGTTTGTGATCAAGCCAATAGTAGTTTGCAAATTGCTGATCTTTCTTCTTTACCCGATTCGGTGAGTTTAGTGTACGACAGCAGAAATCTTTTAGTTCGATCCCACAATATATTTATTGATTCGGCTAACGATCTGCTTTATTCTTGTGGTGGAAATACCCAAATAGGAACCAACGAACTGCGAATAATTGATATTTCGACACCCACGACACCCTCGCTTGTGGCTGATTTACAAAATGATGTTGTTTGGTGGAGTTCATTTGTTGGGTATGTGCACGATATTTTTGTCAGGGACAACATAGCTTACACCAATGATGAAAATGCCATGCATATCATTGATTTTAGTAATCCTCTAAGCCCCGTAATCCTGGGTTCCATTTCCAGTTACATGGACCAAGGATACAATCATTCGGGATATTTAATGGATGATGACACGACTTACGTAATGTGTGATGAAACTCATGGAAAAAGGACCAAGTTTATGGATGTGTCCGATGTTACCAACATTCAAGTGACAGATTTGGAGGGGCCGGCCTTGCCAAATAGTACTCAAATTCCTCACAATCCTATTATCAAAGGAAAGTATGCTTATGTAAGTTATTACTACGATGGAGTGCAAGTGTACGATATATCGAATAAATTTAATGTAAAAAACATTGGTTATTACGACACGTACCAAGGTCCGAATGGTCCAGGAGGTGAAGGATGTTGGGGGGTTTATCCTTTGCTCGCCTCAGGTAAAATTTTGGCCTCTGACAGACGAAGAGGATTGTTTGTTCTGAATCATTTGACCCCACCAAAAGTAAACTTTGATGCTTCCAGTACTTTTCGTGTAGAGGGAGACGGACTTCAATATGTAGGATTCAATTTATCGAATGAATTGGATAATACCGTAACGGTTACGATTGATCTAGATTCAGCCAATAGCACAGCTGCTTCGGGTGTAGATTATTCGTCAAGTGTGGTATTTCCCCGTACCTACTCATTCTCCAATGGGAAAGTGAGAGACAGTATTCCCTATTTTTTGATTGATGATGCAGCTATAGAAGGAATCGAAACATTAATTTTTACCATTACCACTGTTACTAACGGAGAGGTTGGAACGATTTCAAAAGACACGGTGTTTATTCAAGACAATGAAGTGGTCGGTATTAATGAACTGAACGAAGTCCAAATTTCGATGTTTCCAAACCCTCTTACCAAAGGAGAGTTTTTGTATTTCACGAAGAAGGTTTCATCTTCTTTGTTTAATACTTCAGGAAAATTAATTTCTACTCAAAATTCTAACCGAATAGATGTTTCTGATTTACCAAAGGGAATGTACATAGTTCATTACGCCAACAAATCCGAAAAACTGGTTATCCAATAACGATTGAGAGGAATTACCTACATAGAGATTATACTCTTTCTCATGTGCTATTCTGTAGTTCGGGGACAGGACATACATTTTTCTCAATTTTACAATTCTCCACTGACTTTAAATCCTGCAAGCACAGGGTTATTTAAAGGAGATTATAGGTTTGCCGGAAACTATCGAAACCAATGGAATGCCGTAACGGTCCCTTTTTCAACAGTAAGTCTTTCGGGTGATATGGCTAATGCTTTTGGTATAGATGGGATTGGAGTAGGAGCTATGTTCAGCCATGACAATACGGGTGATTCCAAATTTACAACCACAGTGTTCAATTTATCAGGGAGTTTCAGTATTCATCTTGGAGGAGACAAAACTCTCTCCATTGGCGGGCAAGCAGGATTTACAAACAAAACTCTTAGTTTTGATGAGTTGAGGTTCGATGCTCAGTACAACGGTCTTTCCTTTGAGCAAGGATTGCCAAGTCGCGAAAATTTTTCAGCCAACAGACAAACATTTTTTAACCTTCACTCGGGTGTAAGGTATTCGCAACAACTAGCAAATAGAAGACAATTGGAACTGGGGCTCG
>Ga0255773_10000561_pt1 | contig 39446 bp, 39 predicted proteins | sample 011ome_17_FD_179971 | JGI IMG/M metagenome (GOLD analysis project Ga0255773, IMG submission 179971) | Coastal salt marsh microbial communities from the Groves Creek Marsh, Skidaway Island, Georgia - 011502XT metaG (version 2) | ecosystem: Environmental > Aquatic > Marine > Intertidal zone >... | reverse complement strand
CAATGTGGCCATTACAGATGTCTCTTCAGATAAATTTTACTTTGATCATACTTTGATAGGATTGAATGATCAACTTAAGTCCGAATTACCACTTCAACTTTCAACCGCGAGAGGTAAGAGCCAAGCCTCTATAAAAGGTCAGTTTGGTGAGTACGAGTTTGTCGCAAAAGGGCATCATGAAGGCGAAGAATTCAGTTACACGCTCAATACAGTTTCCAACTCTCCTGCTGTATTGCATGGTAATAAATCTGGCTACGAAAATTATGGGGGTTATGCAAAAGCGGGATATTACAGTTATACTGACTTGGCCACAGAAGGTCAAATCATGGTGGATGGAAAGCTCAGAACCGTAAAAGGAAGTATTTGGTATGATCGCCAGTGGAATTGTGGAGCTGTATTGCAAAATCGAACCACCGGTTGGGACTGGATGAGCATATCGTTAAAAGAGAGTAATGAAAAATTAATGTTGTATCGCCTGCGGTTAAGAGAGGGGTTGAACATATATGGCGGAACCCTTGTGCGAGAGGATGGAACATATTCTTCTCTTAAAAGCGAGGAAATAAGTATTCGAGATAAGAGCTATTGGAAGAGCAAAAGATCAGGAGATAGGTATCCAAGTAAGCTGGAAATTTCTATTCCAAATCATCGCCTTGAATTGAGCCTGAGCATGCTTAAGGAAGAACAAGAATTGGCTATAAAAATACTTCCATTGGTTAAACTTTACTACTGGGAAGGAATGTGCGCTGTAAGCGGAACACGAGATGGTGAGCCTGTTACAGGAACGTCCTATTTGGAGATTACGAATCCTGAAAACAGGGAAAAATAAATTAAGGAATAAACTCATACGCACCAATATCCGGACTTCCGTCACCTCTTGAATTACCCTCAATATCGGTTAAAACAGAGGATGGTTTTCCTTTATCTCGTGCAGCAGATAAATCAAACAGCGCGTAGCCTTTTGAAATATCTCCAAAAACAGGGTTTTGTCCCGCTCCTGAAGACTGCGCTGGGAAGGGGTTTAAAACAATATCTTGATAGTGCAAGGGATCATTTAATTCATTGGTATCCCGCTTTAAAACACAATGGTCAAAAAGGTAATTGAAGGGCTCGCTCTCATCGCCATCGATTTCAACTTCTTCATCCAAAGCGCCATAGATAATAGTATTATCAAACCTGGCATTAAAGTCCCTTACATAGTCAATGCCATTTACCCTGAATTGATTATTAATGAGTAAAGTAGTCTTACTCCTCGGGTTTTCTGACCAGAAATTGGCAAACGTGCAATGTTCGAATATGTAGTTGCCACCATAGCGTAAAGCAACAGCATGGTCTCCACAGTTTGTAATCAATGTGTTTTTGGCTTCGACACGCGCATCCTGTGCCAATAAACCAAAGAAACTCATGTTCAATATCTGAGTGTTCTCGAGAATTAGGGAGGGGTTGGCATTTGTATTTGAATCCACAATAATTCCTACAGTTCCATTTTTAATGATAGCATTTCTAACCTCATTGTCGATGCTCGTTTGTGTAAGATAAATTCCACCGATCAACTCTCCCCATTGACCTGGAAGATCATCAAAAAAATCTTCCAGACGATCACCTTGAATTATTATCGGATCACCTTCACAACCCAATATTTTCAAGCTCGCTTGGTGTCCAACAATTAAACCACTGTTAGAATGAAAATGCACACGAGCACCGCAAGGAATTGTTAATACGGCACCAGTGTCAACCACAGAATACCCATAGAATACAATGGGCTTATCCACTGGAAGCACCCATTGATCGCCCATTCCATTTCCGTCTGCATCTCCAAAATTGATGGCAGGATAGAAATACGCATCTTGACCCCAAGCAATCAACGCAACGCTCTGCTGGTTTTTGTCGGTTTCAACCATGAGCCTCTCTTCAATCACCATTGGCGTAGTACCTCCGTTAGGATCTACTGTTACTTCAATGAATACGAATATGCTGTCAAAGGGAGCAATGATAACATCTGTGACTTCTTTCCCAGGTATTCCATCTACATTTAGCTTGAAATTCGAAGCGCTTCCAAGCTCCAAATAAACTCTCGTGAGTTCTACTGTTTCGCTGTAGGGATTGAAGATTTTTACACGTTCCGTAAGTGACCCAACGGTGGTAAAAACAGTATCGAAATAGACCGTGTCTGTTGAAAACTCCAATTGGGCCTTACCAGAGAATATCCGATCTCTTCTGCATGCAGAAAACAAAAGGATGGCAATGCCTGTAAACACTAGAATATTTCTCATTGCTGCAAATTAACCTGCAATTATTTAATTTATTGCAGATAATACGTGTTTTCTTTTAAAAGCTTTCTATATTTGCCGCCCCAAAACAAGTAGGTATGAAACAAGGAATTCATCCAGAAGAATATAGAATGGTTGTCTTTAAAGACATGAGTAACGGTTATGCATTCATGTGCAGATCATGTGCTAACACAAAGGAAACAGTGCAGTGGGAGGATGGCAATGAGTATCCTCTAGTGAAGTTGGAGATTTCTCACATGTCTCACCCTTTCTACACTGGAAAATTACAGTTGGTGGACACTGCTGGTCGAGTGGATAAATTCCGTAACCGATACAAGCGTCACATCAAGGAAGGCGACAACGCAGCTGAATAGTCTGCTTTTAAGTCAAAGAATTTTTAAGCCCTCTCAAAGCAGAGGGCTTTTTTTGTTTCCTAGATTTTCATCTGCCTTACATTTGATGCTCAATATTTGAATATGCTGAACATTATTCTTACCGATCATGCTGAGCGTGATCACCTTTTGCCTCTCACATTAACACGTCCAGTTGGAAAGATTAGGATTGGACTTTGGACCATCGAGGAAAAATGGGCCCATTATGCAAACGCAAACGTTTCGTTTTTAACTCAGGATTACCTTAAAAAGGTTTTTCCTGCCGAGTATTCTTCTAGTAATTTTTATGTGAATGGCGCTGTGCTTCCCTCAGAGCAACTCATTCAACAGATTACTGATATGGATGAGGGCCAGACTCTAATGTCAAAAGGCCATTGGATCGCAACGAAAAGCAGCGAAGAGTTGGATCAGTTTGTGGTTGATGGTGCTGAAATTTTAGCGGATGTGGTCGATCGCGCATGGAAAATATTTCAATGGAACGATCGTGCCATCAAGGACGACATGAAGGTCATTCGATCCATGAGAAGCAGTCAACCAGTGCCAGAATGGGTGACCTTAATTGGAAATGATATTTTTATTGAAGAAGAAGCGGAGTTGATGCCTAGCATAATCAACACACTCGAGGGTCCTGTATACATCGGTAAGGGTGCACACGTGATGGAAGGAACAATGATTCGTGGTTCGCTGGCGCTCATGGATCATGCACATTTGAAAATGGGAGCAAAGATTTATGGTCCCACTACCATCGGTCCGCATTCAAAAGTTGGAGGTGAGGTGAACAACTCAGTGATTTTTGGATATTCAAACAAGGCGCACGATGGGTTTATCGGAAATACTGTAGTTGGTGAATGGTGTAATCTTGGGGCGGATACCAATACTTCTAACCTTAAGAACAACTACGCTGATGTGAAGATTTTCAATTACGCATTGGGCAGAAGTGAAAGCACTGGATCTCAGTTTTGCGGTTTAACCATGGGTGATCATGCCAAAGCGGGAATCAATACCATGTTCAACACCGGAACCGTCTGTGGAATTTTCGCCAACGTTTTTGGTGGAGATTTTCCCCATCGCAACATTCCTGATTTTGCTTGGGGAGGAGCAGCTGGATTTAAAAACTACCGCCTATCTGATGCGCTCGAAGTGGCAAGATTGGTGATGGAAAGGCGCAATATCGAGTTGACTGATGATCTTATCGAAGTCTATACATACTTGCACAAAAATTTTTCCATTTCGAAATAGAAATCGGACAAAACAGCAGTGCCATGGCCATGGCACGCACATTGTCCTTAGGAGGTGATTGAGAGAGAACGATCTTTCCATTATTAATGATTGATTAACGAGCTGAATGCTATGACTGACGATAGATTGAAATTTTCGTTTCTTGAATTTTCTGGATTATCTGACGAAGGAACAGAGTTCATTCCTTTGATGAGCAAGGAGGATGAGGAGCGCATGTACAAGGAAGATACTCCTGACGAACTGCCATTATTACCTGTTAGGAATACCGTCTTGTTTCCTGGGGTGGTGGTTCCAATTACGGTGGGAAGAGATAAGTCGCTGAAATTGATTAAAGATGCTTATAAAGGCGATAAGTTGATCGGAGTGATCGCACAGAAAGATCAGTCGCAAGATGAACCTCAACCAGAAAACTTATTCGAGATTGGAACGATAGCTAAAATCTTGAAGATGTTAAAAATGCCTGATGGCAGTTCTACCATTATCATTCAAGGTATGCGCAGAATTAAAATCAAGGAAATAACGCAAACAGAGCCATACTTCAAGGCAAGGGTGGAAGTGTTTACAAAGGAAGAAAAGAAACCGAACGATCGAAAATTTACCGCGCTTGTAGATTCAATTAAGGATCTTGCACTTCAAATCATAAATGACTCTCCTCACATTCCTACTGAAGCATCAATTGCGATTAAGAACATAGATAGCCCAGTATTTTTGATCAATTTCATTTCTGCCAATATGCAAATTCCTATAAAAGAAAAACAGGCATTGCTTGAAATATCTGGAATCGTAGAAAGGGCTACTGTTCTGTTAACACATTTGACAAAGGAGCTTCAAATGCTCGAGATTAAAAATGACATTCAGAGCAAAGTCCGCACGGATATTGATCGTCAGCAAAGAGAATATTTCCTCAGTCAACAGATGAAAACCATCCAAGAAGAGTTGGGAGGAAATCCTGCTGAACAGGAAGTGCAAGAATTGAGGCAGAGAGGATTGAAGAAAAAGTGGAATGAACGCGTGGCCAAGACCTTCGAAAAGGAATTGGGAAAACTGGAGCGAATGAATCCTGCAGGAATGGAGTATTCGGTTCAATTGAATTATTTGGACACGTTTGTAGAACTCCCTTGGAACGAATACAGTAAAGATAAATTCGACCTTAAAAGGGCACAAAAAATCTTAGATCGAGACCATTTTGGATTGACAAAAATTAAGGAAAGGATCATTGAACACTTGGCGGTTTTAAAGTTGAAGGGAGATATGAAATCACCAATTCTATGTTTCAACGGTCCTCCCGGTGTTGGTAAAACATCGTTGGGCAAGAGCATAGCTGAGGCCCTGGGTCGAGAATACATCAGAATGTCACTTGGCGGCTTGCGCGATGAGGCTGAAATCAGAGGACATAGAAAAACGTACATCGGTGCTTTGCCCGGAAGAATTATCCAAAATATTAAAAAGGCAGGCACTTCAAATCCAGTTTTCATTCTAGATGAATTAGACAAAGTCGGTCGCGATGGCCATGGAGATCCTTCATCGGCCCTGCTCGAAGTATTGGATCCGGAGCAAAATGGAGCGTTTTACGACAATTTCTTGGAGCAGGAATTCGACCTTTCTAAGGTGATGTTTATTGCAACCACCAACAACATTGGTGCAGTCCATCCAGCACTTCGAGATCGTCTAGAGATCATTGATCTTAGCGGCTATACTGTCGAAGAGAAAACGTCTATTGCAACCAAGCACTTATTGCCAAAACAATTGAAGGAGCACGGCATGAAAAAAGCCGATGTGAAACTTTCGAAAGTGGTCATTCAACAGCTAATTGAGGGTTATACCCGAGAATCTGGTGTTCGACAATTGGAGAAGAAAGTTGCAAGTTTGGTGCGCAAGAAAGCCAAGCAAATCGCCATGGAAGAGGAAGGCGCCAACGATGTGATTGTAGTTTCGGACCTTGAAACTCTGCTTGGTCCTGGCCACATGCGTGATAGAAACAATAATCATGACGTGCCAGGTGTAGCGAATGGCTTGGCATGGACTTCAGTGGGTGGAGAGGTGCTATTCATCGAAACAAGCATTACCAAAGGAAAAGGAAAGTTGACGCTTACTGGAAATCTCGGGGATGTGATGAAAGAATCGGCAGTTATAGCTTTAGAGTACCTCAAGGCACATGCCGACATCATTGGGTTAGACCAAGAAGTATTCAATAACTACAATGTTCATATACACGTTCCTGAGGGCGCTACACCTAAAGATGGACCTTCAGCTGGAATAACGATTTTAAGCGCTTTAGCATCGGTGTTTACGCAACGCAAGTTCAAGAATGGCCTTGCTATGACAGGTGAAATAACCTTACGTGGCCGGGTATTGCCCGTAGGTGGAATCAAAGAGAAAATCCTTGCGGCTAAACGGCTTGGATTGAATGAATTGGTTTTATCCGTTCAAAATGAAAAAGACTTAAAGGAAATCGAAGACCATTACCTGAAAGGATTAACCTTCCACTTCGTGGATAGAATGATAGATGTAATTGATATTGCGCTCGAAGAAAAGAAAGTAAAGGGTGCTTTGCAAGTAGCTTAATTCAAGACATAATTATCGGGATAAGTAATAATTATCGAGATTGAGCGTAAAGCTAAGGCACCTATTTTTGATCTTTAGATGAAGCACCTATTATTGACTGGTTTTCTTTTTTGTGCGATTTCGGTTTCAGCTCAAACTGGAAATTCGGCATTTGGATTTACTCAAATACCAATTTCTGTGGTTTCAGCAGCTTTAGGTGGATCTCAAGTAGCCACGTGGCGAGGAGATGTAAACCAAATTTCAGACAATCCTGCATTTATTGACAGCGCCCTTCATCAGTCAGTTAGCTTAAATTATTTAAACTATTTGTCCACAATTAATCAAGCCTCAGCGGCTTATAGTCGCATGTTCGATAGCTTGGGATTTGGCTCTGTTTACTTGCGATATTTCGATTACGGTACATTTCAGGAATATGATGAGTTTGGAAATGACCTTGGGGAGTTCAAGGCAGTGGACTACGAAATTGGGATATCCTTTGGGCGAAAACTTAATGATAACATTAACTACGGTGCAACGCTTAAAAATGTGTTTTCCAGCATGTATCAAAACTTTGCTTATGGTGCAGCCATCGATTTGGGTGGGTACTATCAGAGCAATGATGGAAACTTTTCAGGTGGAATCACCATAGACAATATTGGGATGGAAATTGTAGATTACACCAACAGCGAAAGCAACTTTTTTCCGATAAGTGTGAATGCTGCTGTATCTAAAAAGTTTGATAAAGCGCCCATCATGTTTGGTCTACATTACAGCAATATTCAAAAATGGGACCTAGCCGGTGTTGATAAAGATGTTTTAGCTAATCCAACCATCGATCCTTTAACAGGCGATGAATCAAGATCAACGCTAACCTTAGATAATCTAGCGAGGCACTTGAGTGCTTCTGTGGCGCTGATTCCTTCTGAAAATTTCAACTTAATGCTGGGTTATAATTTCAGGAGGAGACTCGAACTCGCCATTTCAGAACGTCCAGGATTGGTTGGCTTTTCGTTTGGTGCGAACATTAAAATTAAACGTTTCGGAATTCAGTACGCAATTACCAATTATCATTTGAGCGGAACATCCAATCAATTTGGAGTTACCACTAACCTGAATGAATGGTATTCTAAAAAATCGTTGAATTGAATCGAATAAACATAGCAGTTGACGGCTATTCAGGCTGTGGTAAGAGCACTCTCGCCAAGGATGTCGCTGAATCCTTGGGCTATATATTTATAGACAGCGGAGCAATGTTCCGGGGTGTTACCTTTTATTTGTTGCGTCAAGGAATAAACATGGCTGATGCGAAAGTTATTGGAGCGTCAATTAAGTCGCTTCCTTTGATTTCATTTGATGAAAATTCAAATCACCTTTTGCTTAATGGCGAAGATGTGGAATCTGAAATTCGAAATAATCAGAAGGTTGTTTCTTCCGTCAGCTTGATAGCTGCGGTGCCAGCTGTTCGCGAACATTTAAAAAGCTTGCAAGAAGACTTCATCTCCAACAAAGGTGTGGTGATGGATGGCCGGGATATTGGAACCGTAATTATGCCCGATGCAGAGTTGAAAGTATTTGTTACCGCCTCCATCGAAGAACGAGTGCGAAGACGATTGAAACAACTGTTGACCCAAGGCGAAAACATTAGTGCGGATGAGGTTCGAGAGAATTTAGTGGCTCGAGATCAGGCCGATGCGAGTCGGGCATCAGCACCCTTGAAAAAGGCATCAGACGCTGTGTGTATCGATACTACAAACTTTACTCGAGAAGGCCAATTGGAGGCAATTCTAGCGCTGGTAAGGCCACTTATTGATCCTGAAAAGTACTTGCCTTTTATCCAATAACACCTGCACTTTTTAAGGCTGTGGCTTTGTCGCTATTGCTGGGGTAAAAAGAAAGTAATCGATCTATTACCGCCTCTATCACGCTGTCAGGACAAGAAGCTCCGCTGGTTACCACCACATTTATTTTCTCCTTTTTTGGAAGGTAATCATCACTTATCAAATGCGATTTAGAAGCGTAATCAAAATGTCTGATTTGATTTTCTTCTACCAATTCTTGAGGTCCGTTCACGAAGTATGTTTTGAATTTGGTAGCGCAGAGATCTGCCAAATGGCTTGTGTTTGAGCTGTTGTATCCTCCAACCACTATCGCAAGATCTGCTTCCTGATTTAGTAGTTCGTAGGTTGATTGCTGGTTGTCATTGGTTGCATAGCATAGCGTATCTCGAGTATCGGCATAGTGTTGTCTGATTTCAGCTTCTCCATATTTCTGTATCATCACAGATTTAAAGTACTCAGCAATTTCATGTGTTTCGCTTGCCAGCATAGTGGTCTGATTGATTACTCCAACCTTTACCAAGTCTTCGTCTACGTTAAAACCTGAGGAGAATCTTCCTTTAAAAGTAGTGTAGAAATCTTCCTTATTTCGTTTTCCAAGGATAATGTCGCCAATGATGCGTGCCTCATCAATGTCTTTGATCACTATCGACTTCGATTCTGCTGAACTATGAGAAAATGTAGCTTGGGTTTCTTCGTGCTTAAATTTTCCGTGAATGATAATGCTGTAATCGTCTGTACCCAGTTTATTGGCCATTTTCCAAACTTTCTCAACGAAAGGGCAGGTAGTGTTGTATTGGCGTGTTTCAATGCCTTTTGATTCAAGCAATTCCTCGATGGCCAATGTAGTCCCAAATGCAGGTATGATCACTATGTCGTCAGCAGTCACATCTTCCCAGGGAGTAATCTGATTTCCCTCGGTATCGAGTATGAATGACAGTCCACGATCTTGCAAATCTTGGTTCACAACAGGATTGTGAATCATTTGAGAGAGCATGAATATTCTTTTCCCTTGATTTTCTTCTATCGCCTTGTAGGCAATTTCTATTGCATTTTCTACACCATAACAAAAGCCAAAATGCCGAGCTAGAATTATGCGGACTTGTCCAAAGTCCACTACCGTAGGTGAAAAGTCACGTTTTCTAGGGTCAAGGGACTTACGATGATTTTTAATTGGAGCGATAAACTCGCTTTTGTAAAATGAAGGGATCTCAAATTGCTTCATGGCTCAAAGGACTGAATTATCTCCTAAAGAACAAAGATGAATCAATGAAGTTTTGAAAGTTTGATTGATTGAAAAAAAATGATTTCTTTGAAAGAACTAAAACAGTCACCATGAGATATCTGCACGGGAAAGCAAAAGTGAATAAAGGAGGTAAAATTGCTGTCACAATCTCTAAGCCTACAAGGATATTGATCCTAAGTGAAAAGGATTTTAAACGGTACAAGAACAATCAAACCTTCACCTATTATGGCGGTGAAAAGAAAGATGGGTATGAGTTTGAGGCTCCTAAGTCTGGCTTTTGGCATGTTGTGGTGGAAAAAGGGACTTATCATAAACCAGTAGAGATTAAAGCGAGTATCAGTGTAACCAAAGGTGCGGTAAATACACACAGTTCACCGAGGTCTTTGGCTTCGACACTTGATGAGGCCGATGAGCAACTTGACAAGCTTCAACAAAAAGAGGAGGAAGAAGAGGAGACGACAGAGGGAAATTAAATTCCTTATGTTCGAAACGATATACTTTAACCGAAGATTATTCTTCGATTTTTTTGTACCTTTTCAACAATTATATGACTGTTTTCAACTATCCCTTTCATCTTTAGGTCTAGTTGATTAAGGTTAATTTTCTATCAGAAAGTTCTTACTCAAGTTTGTTTCTTCTGGTAGCTTAACATGCAAGTCTCACTAGGCAGCTTTATACGATCGAGATCGGACCGAACCTTAATGAAGGATCCCATTTTGGGGAAACATCGGATGATCGGAATGGTGTATCTACCTTAAACCTTTAATAGAGGTATCATCAGGCTGAGCAAACAATATTTCGAGCCCTGTTCATTATATGAATGGGGCTTTTTTATGCATTACATTTGACAAAAATGTAGAACTATGAATAGATTATTCGCCTCAGGAATTTTGGCTTTAATGTGCACTTCATGCAGCATTACAACACCGGTAGCAGCCACTTCAAATCCAATCGGAAGTAAGGTCGGGACATCCTCAGGGAAATGCTATTTCAATGTTTGCAGAAATGTAGATGCTTCAATTCACACGGCTGCTTTAAACGGCAACATTACCAAGGTAAGCACAGTAGACTATAAGGTGAAAAGCTTTTTAGGGATAATCACAACACACGAGTGCATTGTAACGGGAGAATAAATATTCCACTTAAGGAATTAGTATTCAGCATTCACTTCGGCTAGTGAGACGGGAAAACGCAACTACTTTTTTGGGTTAGTCACGCTGTCTTATCGAATAAAATCATAGTTTTTAGAAAAGAACTTCAAGGAAGGAATCCAATTTTTCTTCTCCAATTTTTGCATCAGCCAACGCGGAGATCACCTCATTTCTAAAGTGCTTTTTACCTAACAGCAAATGTTTCACGTCTGCGAAGCGCTTTCCGTTTTCTGTGAGTTCAATTTTCAGAATCTCTCCTCCGCGCGCAACCTTTATTTCACATCTTAATGCGCCTGATTCATTGCTAAACTCATATGCAGGGCTGTATCCAAAATTCCATTCATCAATAGCATACTTGCTTGATATAAGTTCATTGATTTCTGAAATCGTTGGCGGAGTGAATTCAGCTGCTGTTAAACCTTCACCTAGCAGGGCGCTTATCAACTTGGCTTTGAAGTCTTTTGTGCTGCCCAAGTCATTATGATATCTGAGGTTGGTAATCGGACTTCGAACAGACTTCACCCCTTTGTCTATGAAAATGCCGTTGTTTCGTTTTATTGCCGAACGCAGGTGATCAAGGTTGGCATCATACAATATTGTACCATGATGCAATACCCTGCCGCTCCTTAAATGTTGGGCATTTCCTGATATTTTATCCTCGCCAAGAAAGAGGTCATGCCGTTCGCTCATAGTCACTTGAAAACCAAGAGCGATTAAAACCTTTTGAATAAGATTTAGACTGCGGTCATAATCGATCATCTTGTTTCGATTTACAAACCTGAAAAAACTAAAATTCACGTTTCCAAAATCGTGGAAGACAGTTCCACCTCCGCTAATTCTTCTTAGAACGGGAATATTCAAAGTTTTGCAGGCCTGCAAATTGCATTCAGCCAAGACATTCTGATGCTTTCCAGAGATCACCGAAGGCGGATTCACCCAAATACGCAGTGTTTCCTCTTCAAAGTGTTGAAAACACCATTCCTCAAAGGCGAGGTTTTCTTCAGCACTTGGATAACTCAGGTCTAATAGTCGCATGGGTAAAAAGTAAATTCAACAGCGAATGTGAATGTTTCGAATGAAATTGCTGCAAAACAATTCAAACAAATAGCTTTGGCAGAAATTAATTGACTTGGATTACAATCGAATAAAGGAACTATTAAAATCACCATCAAAGGTGGTTGTCACTACCCACAGGTCACCTGACGGTGATGCCATCGGTTCGTCTTTGGCGCTTTATCATTTTTTACAGCGAAATGGCATTAAGGCCAACGTGATTATTCCCGATGCCGATCCAGAATTCCTTCATTGGATGGCAGGTCATGATTCTATTACCATTTTTGAATCCGATCAAGAAGCAGCCAAAACGTTGATTGCGCAAGCGAATGTCATATTTTCTCTCGATTACAATCGATTGGATCGTGTGGCGGATATGGGGGCGTGGATTGAAAATACTTCAGCGCAGAAAATCCTGATTGATCATCACATTGATCCTGCTGCATACTTTGATTTTAGTTTGTCTGATACCACTGCGTCTTCAACGGCAGAATTGGTTTTTCGATTTGCGGATAACCTTGGTTGGAAATCGATGTTGAATAAAGAAATCGCAGAGTGCTTATACGCTGGGATTATGACTGATACAGGATCGTTTAAATTCAATTCAACTTCTGCGAACACCCACAGAATAGTTGCCGATTTGATGGATGCCGGATTGGAGCCTGACAAAGTTCACAATGCGATATTTGATAATAACTCATTCGACCGATTGCAACTGATTGGGTACGCACTTTCAAAGAAATTTGAGTTTAATGACGAATTGGGTGTGAGCATCATTGGATTGTCTTTGAGTGAAAAGAATCGATTTAAGTATCAAAAAGGAGATACCGAAGGATTGGTGAACTATGGATTATCAGTGAAAGGTGCGAAAATGGCAGTGTTTTTATCGGAAGAACTGAACTTCACCAAGTTTTCATTTCGATCAAAAGGACTCATTGATGTCAATAAAATTGCCAGAGGATATTTTAATGGTGGAGGACATAAAAATGCGGCAGGTGGGCGACTTGATATGTCGCTCAATGAATCTATCAATTACTTGAAAGATGTTATCCAGAATAAAATCACACTTTGAGTTGAAGACTTTCACCCTTATAATTAGCATTTTTATTGCTGTGCAATCTTGCCAAGAACGCACACCCTCTGGAAGTCATAGTCTTCCCACCCAGCGAGATGTTAATCGAAGTATGGAAGACATCAACAGACAAATGGCATTGGAAGAAGATGCTGTGATTGAAGGGTATGCTGAACGCAGAGGCTGGGATTTGATTAAAACGGGAACTGGCCTCCGCTATATGATTTACGAGAGCAATGAAGCTGGTGAAACCGCAATCGATGGTCAAATAGTGACCTTGGAGTATAAAGTGAGTTTGATGGATGGTGCCGAGATATACTCATCTGATGACGATGGTCCTCGATCATTTAAAATTGGTCAAGACAACGTGGAAAGCGGTTTGCATGAAGCCATGACCTACTTAAAATTGGGAGACAAGGCCCGCATCATTCTGCCAAGTCATCTAGCACATGGTTTAACAGGTGATAATAACAAGATTCCCCCAAGATCAACAGTTATCTATGATGTAGAACTAATTGGATTGAGATGAACAGGTTCTTAGCATTTCTCGTTGTAATTACATTCCTATATTCATGTGAATCAACGGATTACAAAGGATTTAGGCGGTTGCATGATACCGTGCACTACAAGCGCATCACATTAGGTGATGACACCAGAAAAGTGGTTGAAGATGCTTTCATTTCATTCAGTATTTCTGTGGTTACCTATCAGGATTCCTTGTTGCTGGAAAAAAGAGTGAAGCGGGTGCAATTTGCAGGTGCCAAATGGCCCGAAGACATCAAAAAACTTATAGCTACTGCCAATGAGGGTGAAGAGCTCGAAATAATTGGAAGTGTTGGTGATTTGGGAGTGAAAGAATGGTTCAGTCCTGTAGATTTAGGCTCGGATACGGCACGTTTGAAATTGCACGTGACCATAAATGAAGTAATTGATGCCAAAACCTTGCTTCAATTGCGTGCAGATGAGCGTTTGAGGGCAGACTTTGAAATGAAGGGGCAGTTGGAGTTTCAGAATGCTTTGGATAGTCTCAATTTCAAGGATGCCGATTTGGTTGATGGTATTTATTTCAAGGCATTGCGCGAAGGCAAAGGTGCCGCTGTTCAACCTGGAGGTATCGCAAAGATTCATTACAAAACTTACTTGGCAAATGGCAAGAGGGTAGATGATACTTACAATGACGAACCATTCGAATACCATGTAGGTAAACCCGATCAGGTGTTGAAAGGATTTGCCCAGGCCATTTCCATGATGAGGGAAGGCGGAAAAGCGCAGTTCATCATTCCTTACCACTTGGCCTACGGAGAGAAAGGGTCTTCCTCTGGAATTGTACCTCCGTATTCAGCGATTATATATGAAGCGGAGTTGACAAAGGTTCTCAATTGAATTCTGTTAGCTTTGCCGACTTAAAATTTTAATATGAAATTATATACATTGATTATTGGTGCTGCTATCGCACTATCTGCATGTTCTGAAGGAAATGGAGAGGCATCTACGGATGCGAATGATGAGCAAATGGGAGATACAACAAGCCTAGTTCTTGAATCGGGTCTACAAGTAGATGTTTATGAAAAGGGTGATGGCATTCTGCCCCAAATGGGACAAAAAGTGTCGGTTCACTACAAGGGAATGTTGGAAAATGGTCAGGTGTTTGACGAAAGTTATGGCAGAGGAGAACCAATTACGTTTCAAATTGGCGTAGGACAAGTGATTCCAGGATGGGACAAAGGAATTGGACAATTGTCAAAAGGAGCCAAAGCCAAACTCACGATTCCCTCTAATCTTGCATATGGACCTCAAGAAAGACCTGGAATTCCTGCCAACAGCACGTTGATTTTTGAAGTAGAGGTGATGGATATTCAAGATGGACCTAAACCAATAGCCCATGAGTCTTGGTCAACCGATGGTTTAGAGTTGAAGACGACACAATCTGGACTTCAATACTACATCATTGAAGAAGGCAATGGTGCGAAAACTGAACCAGGTAAAATAGTTTCAGTGCACTATCACGGTATGTTAGAAGATGGGACAAAGTTCGATTCTTCTTTTGAACGTGGTGAGCCGATTGAATTTCCTTTGGGGGTAGGGCAAGTGATTCCTGGATGGGACGAAGGCATTTCGTTGCTCAATGTTGGGACAAAAGCTAAGCTCGTTATTCCATCTCATTTGGCTTATGGAGAGCGCGGTGCAGGTGGAGTAATTCCGCCAAACGCCACCTTGGTATTTGACGTGGAAATAGTTGCAGTTAAGTAGTTATTCTTCAGGAGGGAAGGTCATGGTCTTGATCGACAAAAGTCGATCGTAGTCAAGGCCTAATGGACGGTGATACACCAGAATAGAATATTCGTTTTCGGTTTCGAAATGTGAACCTTCGAAACGACCGATGTCTGGTTTTAATTCGCCATCTTTCACAAAAGCATACATATAATTGAAAATACCTTGTTTTACGTACAGGGTATTTTCATATTTCAATTCCAACTGATTGAATTTCATTTTAGCTTCGGGAATGATCTTCCAGTCGGTTAAGGCACCATACACATAGATATCACCATCGCTTAGAGGTTTCTCTTGTTTCAGACTGAAGTGTGCGTGCACATAATCTGCATCGAGGGCTGCACTATTTGGCCCTGATAGGTTGGTAGAAACGTAGAACCAACCATTCAAGTCACGATTCTGTAAGTAAGTTTTACTTGCTCTGCTTTTATCCAATTCAAGGTAGGCATGGTTTTGATGTGCTGTATAGGTCACGCTGGCAATACCTGCACCATTGAACCGGGTGTTTTTTAAATCCAACAGCCGGTATTCATTCAATCCTTCCATGGCGTTGGGTCCATCATAATCATAATCCAACGTAGATTCTTTAACAAACCGAGGTTCTAGTCCTGAAAGCCGGTTTTCCCACGTATGGTTTTGAAGTATTTCTACGTGTAAATCACTGTATGGATTGGTCATTTGGTAATTCGAAGTGCTTATCGAAAAATCGATTTCTTGATGCGAGTAACGCTGCTGAACGAGTGTTGCCTGTTTCACTCTTGCGTTTACATTGACTATGTTTTCTGTTACACAAAATCTGCGGGTCAGTATTAAGTCGCCATTGTCATAGTCAAAAACCTTAAGCAAGTAGTTTCCAGACTTGGTCAATTGCATATTAAAGTTTGGAATTTCTAAGGAGTAGTGGATGTATTTCTGAAAAGTATTTCTCGAATAGTCGTAATCGGTGAGATAGTCCGATGGCATACCGTCAATATATTCTTGCACATCCAAGGCCGATTTTTTCCAGTTGTAATCGCAATGAATAATTTCATACATAAAGTTGCCCAAAGCCGAGTCAAGAATGTCAAAATGCAATTCGAGGGTACTTCCCGGGTCATTCAGCACAATGAAAGGGGCAGCGATTGGCCAATCTTTGGGGTGCAGTAAAACGGTCTTCACGTTATCACGATACGTGTGATTATCGAATCGCAAAAAGTTTTCACTGTAGTAATTGTCTTCTCCAGATTGCTCGTCAACGTTGAATTGAGCATATATTTTTAAAGTGAAAGTCAAAAAGAAAACCATTAAAAAGGTTCGAATAATCATTGGGCTGAACACTTTTAAAATGAAGCTGTTCTTTGAATATTGAATGTCTGGCATAAATTGATTTGAATGATGCTGCATGATGCTCGACAAAAAGAACGATAAATTATGAGAATGGGTATACAAACACCTCGTTTCTGCGACCAATCGAAATTTCAGTCATTTTTAGTCGCATTAATACGGTCAAATAATTAAAAAATCATTTACGTTTGCGCCCGTTTTCAAAGCGACAATCTTAACTTAATCAAATGCCTAAAAACGTTAGAATTCGCAAAGGAGCTGACATCAAATTAGTTGGTGCAGCCGAGCGTGTTAAAGGAGAAGCACCGTTTCCTTCATCGTTTGCGATAAAACCAACAGATTTTCATGGCTTAACGCCAAAAATGGTTGTTAAAGAAGGAGCCGAAGTCAAAGCTGGCTCGGTCATATTCTTCGATAAAGACAACGAGCACGTAAAATTCACTTCTCCAGTAAGTGGAGAAATTGCTGAAATTGTTCGTGGAGAGAAGCGAAAGATTCTTGAAGTTAGAATCGTTCCAGACCAAGATCAGAAGTTTGAGCAGTTTGACGTGAGCGATTTAAGTTCAGCTGAGAAAGTGAAAGCTGCTCTAATGAGCAGTGGAATGTGGCCAATGTTGAAGCAACGTCCATACGATGTGATGGCCAATCCACATTTGAAGCCAAAAGCAATTTTCATTTCAGCGTTTGATAGTGCGCCTCTGGGTCCAGATTATGATTTCATCTTACACGGTCAACAGGAAGCATTTCAAAAAGGCTTGGATGCCTTGGCAAAGTTGACCGATGGCAAAGTGCATTTGACAACCAGAGGAGGTTCTGCTGCAGATGCTACATTCACACAAGCGAAAGGTGTTGAGCATAACACGATTACCGGTCCACATCCAGCGGGTAATGTTGGAATACAAATCCATCACATAGACCCTATAAACAAAGGAGATATAGTTTGGACCATTTCAGCTCAGAACGTTGCATTAATGGGTAAGTTTTTATTGACGGGAAAGGTTGACCTTAAGAAAACCATTGCATTGGCTGGTTCTGAGGTTGAAAAGCCACGATACATTTCAACGTGGGTTGGTGCTTCAATGAAATCAATTGTGGAAGGCCAAATTACTGCAGGTGATAACCGTATCATCTCAGGTAATGTGCTTACTGGAGATAAAACATATATGGAAGGCTACTTGGGCTTCTATGACGATGTTGTTACAGTAATTCCTGAAGGAAATGAGCCGCAATTCATGGGATGGTTGGCTCCTAATTTCCACAAGTTTTCGTTGTCGAAGTCTTACTTCAGCTGGTTGAACCCAGGCAAGAAGTATAAGTTGAACACCAATATGAACGGTGAAGACAGGGCGTTCGTGGTTTCAGGCCAATACGAAGCGGTGATTCCAATGGATATTTACCCTGTTCAATTGATCAAGTCGATCATGACGAATGATTTAGACAAGATGGAGAACTTGGGTATTTACGAAGTGATACCAGAAGATTTGGCATTGTGCGAATACGCTTGCACGAGTAAAATTAACGTTCAAAGCATCCTCAGAGATGGCTTGGATTTAGCTAAGAAAGAACTAGGTTAATCGATATAATACGACTATGCAGTTTTTAAGAAACATATTTGACAACCTCCGCCCGAACTTTGAAAAAGGTGGGAAGTTTGAGAAGTATTACAAAGGTTTTGAAGCGATGGAAACATTCGCATTCACTCCTGGGCACACAGCGCACAAGGGGGCACACATTAGAGACGCCATTGACTTGAAAAGAACAATGTTCTTGGTTGTGATCGCCTTAGTCCCATCGTTGCTTTTTGGAATGTGGAATACAGGACATCAGTACTATCTTTCGATTGGTGAATTAACAGGATTAGGGGAGGGCTTTATGGAGAAATTCATTTTTGGCGCCATTCGCGTTCTTCCTATTGTTGTGGTAAGCTATGCGGTTGGTTTGGGAATTGAATTTGCCATTGCCATCAAAAACAACCACTCGGTAAACGAAGGTTATTTGGTTTCAGGAATGCTTATACCATTGGTTCTTCCTTCTGAGATTCCTTTGTGGATGGTAGCCGTTGCAACTGCTTTTGCAGTAGTTATCGGTAAGGAAGTATTCGGAGGAACGGGAATGAACATTTTGAATCCTGCACTTACAGCGAGAGCATTCTTGTTCTTTGCCTACCCTACAAAAATGAGTGGTAACATGGTTTGGATTCCACAAGAATCTGGTGTTGCTGGTGTTGATGGTTATACAGGAGAGACCTTACTTTCTCAGGCGTACAATGCACCTGCGGGAAGTGAGTTTGGTAATGTTGCCTACGATGCTGCGGGTCAGCAGTTCGGAAGCTTGGCAGACACTATGTGGGCTTCTTTCTGGGGTTGGATTCCTGGTTCAATTGGTGAAACCTCAACATTCGCCATTCTTTTAGGAGCAGCCATTTTAATCTTCACCGGAATTGGAAGTTGGAGAATCATGCTTTCCTTCTTGGTTGGAGGTTTAACCATGTCTTTGATCTTTAATGCTTGGGGTGCCAATGCATTTATGTCTGTTCACCCGCTTCAGCAATTGATGATGGGAAGCTTCATGTTTGGTATGGTGTTCATGGCAACTGATCCTGTGAGTGCTGCACAAACAACGATGGGAAAATGGATCTACGGTTTCTTAGCAGGATTCCTAGGTATCATGATCCGCGTGTTCAATCCGGCATATCCAGAAGGAATCATGATGGCCATCTTGTTTATGAATGTGATGGCGCCTTTGATTGACCACTATGTGGTAGAAGTGAACATTAACCGAAGATTAAAACGAGCTAAAGTAGCTGCATAAAACATATTAATCATGGCAATCAATAAAGAATCACAAGGCTTTACTTTTCTCTTCGCAGTCATTATGGTTGTGGTAGTAGCAACAGTTCTAGCGGTAGCTGCTATGGGCCTTAAAGGTCCACAAGACGAGAATATGAAGCAGGAGAAAATGCAGAATATTCTTGGATCTATTCAAGTAGAATCAACCCGTGAAGAGGCAAGTGCCAAATTTGGTGAGTTCGTGAAGAAGCGAATTATCTTAGACTCAAAAGGAAACGTATTGAGCGAGATGGACGGTCCAGTGAAAACCCTAGGTGCCGATGGCAAGGAGGCGTTTGAAAGCGATGCGTTTAATATCGACATCAAAAAACAATACCGCGACAAGTCTCTTTCAGATGACCAAAAGAAGTTTCCATTATTCATTTGTGAGAAGGACGGCAATCCCTACTACGTTGTTCCTTTAGTTGGAACAGGACTTTGGGGCCCAATTTGGGGTTTCATTGCCTTGGAAGGAGACATGAATACGATTTTTGGTGCCAAGTTCGATCACAAAACAGAAACGCCAGGGTTAGGAGCGGAGATCAATCAAGGATGGTTCCAAGAGCCTTTCGTGGGCGACAAAATTTTTGATGAATCTGGAACTTTTGTTTCAGTGAAAGTGGTAAAAGGCGGTGCTGATGCTAGCGATGAGCATGGTGTTGACGCAATTACCGGAGGAACTATTACAAGTAATGGTGTTACTGCCATGTTAGAGAACACATTGAAAGTATATGTGCCTTATTTCAAAAAGAATTCTGATATCGCATCAATCTAATTCACTATGAGTACAGAAGTAAAAGAAGCAGCTGCAGCAGCAGTAAAAGAACCAAGCGAGCCACTCTTCTCAAAGAAGAATAAATTGCTCCTTACGGATCCTTTGAATGATTCGAATCCTATTACTGTTCAAGTATTGGGTATTTGTTCAGCACTTGCAATTACCGTTCAAGTGAAACAAGCTATCGTAATGTCACTTTCAGTGTTAGTGGTATTGATTGGCGGTAACTTGATCATTTCATTGATCAGAAACATCATTCCTAGCCGTATCCGAATCATCGTTCAATTGGTGGTTGTTGCGTCTTTGGTGATCTTGGTCGACCAAGTGCTGAAAGCCTACGTTTATGATGTGAGCAAGGCACTCTCGGTTTTCGTTGGTTTGATCATTACCAACTGTATTATCATGGGACGTCTTGAGGCATTCGCTCTGGCCAACAAGCCTTGGCCATCTATCCTTGATGCCATCGGAAACGGTGCTGGATATGCCTGGATATTGATCGCAGTAGCCGTGGTGCGTGAACTGTTTGGATCAGGAACGTTGATGGGATACAAGTTAATTCCAGATGCTGTTTTTGAAATGGGATACATGAACAACAACATGATGATCTTGCCTCCAATGGCTTTGATCACTGTGGGTATCATCATTTGGATACAGAGAAGTAAGAACACCGCTTTAATTGAAGAAAACTAAACCACCATGTTAGATTTAGTAAACATATTCGTAAAAGGCATCTTCATTGAGAACATGATTTTTGCCTACTTCCTTGGAATGTGCTCTTATTTGGCCGTTTCAAAGACAGTAAAAACAGGAGTTGGTCTTGGAGCCGCGGTAATTTTCGTTTTGGGGATCACCGTTCCAGTAAACTACTTGATTGAAAACTATGTATTGAAAGAAGGAGCATTGACTTGGTTAGACGAGTCTTTTGCGAGCATCGATTTGAGCTTCTTGAGCTTCATCATGTTCATCGCGGTAATTGCATCCATGGTGCAGTTGGTAGAGATGGCGGTGGAGAAATTTGCTCCAGCATTATATGGTGCGTTGGGTATCTTCCTTCCATTGATCGCAGTGAACTGCTCCATTTTAGGAGGTGCATTGTTCATGCAAGAGCGTCAATACTCATCTATCGCTGAAGCTACTTCATTTGGTCTTGGATCGGGAGTAGGTTGGTTCTTAGCCATTGTTGCCATTGCAGCCATTCGCGAAAAGATTAAGTATTCAAATGTGCCACCAGCATTGAGAGGACTTGGTATCACTTTTATCATCACAGGTTTAATGGGCGTTGCGTTCATGGCCTTCATGGGAATTGAATTATAAGAAACGAAAGACATGGGAACAACAGTCATAATCAGTATCGTAGTATTCCTTCTATTCATCTTGCTTTTGGTGTCCATCATCTTGTTTGCCAAGGCAAAACTATCTCCTAGTGGAAAAGTTAAGTTGACAATCAATGGAGAAAAGACTATTGAGGTTGATGCTGGAGGGACAATTCTTTCAACGCTTGGAAACAATAAGATTTTCCTTCCGTCAGCATGTGGTGGTGGCGGAACATGCATCCAGTGCAAGTGCCAAGTGCACAGTGGCGGAGGATCAATGTTACCAACCGAAGAGCCTCATTTTTCGCGCAAGGAGCAAGCTGAAAATTGGAGATTGGGTTGTCAAGTGAAGATCAAAGAGGATATGGAAATCCAGATTCCAGAAGAGATTTTTGGTATCAAGAAATGGGAGGCAACTGTGGTTAGAAACTACAACGTTGCTTCATTCATTAAAGAATTCGTGGTTGAGATTCCTGAGGATATGGATTATCGTGCAGGTGGATATATTCAAATTGAAATTCCAGCATGCGAGACTCCTTATACCGATATTGACATTACGGCCCACCCTGACGAGCATCCAGGTGAGCCAGAGAAATTCAAGAAAGAGTGGGATACGTTCAATTTGTGGCCATTGGTGATGAAAAACACCGAAACCATCGAGCGCGCTTATTCAATGGCTTCATACCCAGCTGAAGGACGCGAGATCATGTTGAACGTGCGTATCGCTACTCCGCCATGGGACAGGGCAAACAATAAATGGATGGATGTGAATCCAGGTATCGCCTCATCTTATATTTTCTCTCGTAAGAAAGGAGATAAAGTGGTGATTTCAGGACCTTATGGAGAGTTCTTCATTAAGGAGACTGATGCTGAGATGCTTTATATTGGCGGTGGTGCTGGTATGGCTCCAATGAGAAGCCACTTGTATGAGCTCTTCAGAACAATCAAAACAGGACGTAAAGTATCGTATTGGTACGGAGGTCGTTCGAAGCGTGAATTGTTCTACATCGATCATTTCCGCGCTTTGGAGAAGGATTTTCCAAACTTTAAGTTCTACATGGTGCTTTCTGAACCATTGCCAGAAGACAATTGGAAAGTGAAGGAAAACATGGAAGCAGATGGTGATGGTTTCGTGGGATTCGTTCACCAAGCAGTAATCGATCAATACTTGAGTAAGCACGATGCACCTGAAGATATTGAATTCTATTTCTGTGGTCCACCAATGATGAACCAAGCGGTTCTGAAAATGTGTGACGAGTGGGGAGTGCCACCAGAAAACGTTGCATTTGACGATTTCGGTGGATAGGCTTCATCCATTAAAATATCCAATCCCTCTGAGCAATCAGGGGGATTTTTTTGTTTCAATGTTTAGCTTTTTTCAACTTTGGCTTGACCGTGCTCCGCAGATCGCATGTCGCCAATAGCTACAGCGATGGCACAAGCTTCGCGAATGCGCAGTCCAAAGTTGAGCAAAGATCAAGGCTGTGAATTTTTTCCGATCATAATTTACTTCACTCCTTTGCTTGCCGCGATTTAAACTCGACCCGCTTTCAGCGGTTCTCAAACAGAAAATCGCTGCGCGGGTCCGACTCACGATCGTTCAGTATTATGGTGCCCGAAAATAATTCAAGGCCTTTCGAACGGCTAGTTACATAGATTTTAATGCTTTTATGCTCATCCATTATTTGTCGTGATCCAACGATGAGCCAAGAACTTTTATCACGAAGTGAATTGCTGACTTTATCTATCCCTTAATTCTCGGAAACTGTCATCTGAATGCATGGCTAATAGTCTTTTCTTTGCATTGGATATGAAAAACACAGCCCTTTATCTCTCAGCCTTGAGCATAATTATTGCTTTGACGTCTTGCAATGCAGAATTGGATAAAACGACTTCCGAGGAATTCAAGCAAACCATTTCGGGTGAAGCGCAAGGAACCACTTGGCGCATCGTTTATTACGATTTGCAGGAGCGCAATTTTAAGACACAAGTAGATAGTATTTTGAAACGAGTAGATGAATCTGTTTCTACCTATCTATCTAATTCGATAATCGATCAATGGAATAAGTCAGACAGCGGTGCGTATATCGATCATTTGTTTTTTGATCTCCTTTCGCAAAGCTGGGAGGTATATGAGGCCAGCAACGGTGCTTTCGATCCAACCGTGAAACCATTGGTTTCTTATTGGGGATTTGGTCCAGAGCGGTTTGAGCGTCCTGAATTGGTGGAGCAACAGACCATTGATAGCTTGCTCGAATTGGTCAATTTTGATACGTTGCGCATCATCCGAAACAAAGGAAGTTTTGGAATGAACGAGTTGAAAGGATCGATGAAGAAGACAGATAAGCTCTTTTTGACGAAGCCCATTCCGGGCATGCAGCTCGATTTTAACGCCATAGGGCAGGGATGGAGTGTAGATCAAGTGGTGAAGTTTTTAGAAGCACAAGACTTGAAGTTGTTTTTTGTGGAAATCGGTGGTGAGATTTCTGTGGGTTATCCCAAGCCAGATGGATCGCTTTGGCGCTTTGGAATTGACAAGCCCATTGACGAAAACGCAGAACGTGAATTACAGGCCGTCATCAACCTAAGAAATAAGGGATTGGCCACCAGCGGCAACTACCGCAAGTTTTACGAAAAGAATGGCGTGCGCTATTCGCATACCATTGACCCAACAACGGGCTATCCCGTACAGCACAATTTATTGAGTGCCACCGTGGTGAGTAAAAATGCTGGACTAGCCGATGCCTATGCTACGGCCTTCATGGTGATGGGCATGGATTCTACCATCAGTTTCTTAGAAGAGCATTCTTATTTGAGTAATTATGTTTACTTGATTTCGTCAGACCAAGAGGGCAACTACAAAACCTTTACAAGCAAGAAATTGGAAAGTGCCATTGAGTTGGTGGAGGAATGATGCCTACATTTATACCAATGAAAAACGTGATTACCTTACTCAAACAACCTTGGAGTTTTTATCGCTGGCTCCGCCTTGCTCTCGGTTTTTACTTCATCTATGAGTCCGTGAATCACAGTCATTTGGTGGCAGGATTGTTTGGCGCTTTGATGTTGTATCAAGCCGCGGTCAATTCAAAATATTTACCATGTGAAATGTATGGCATGTGTGCTGCTGAGTCTGCAAAAACCGATTCGGATCAATTTGATGATATTATTTATGAGGAGGTGAAGTAGTTTCTGTTCTCGCACGCTTTGCATCCCGATAGCTATCGGGAGCGCGCGAGGAGAGATTTTTCTAGTCGCTCTCGATATTATCCCGCTTTTGGCGGGATCACTCGAACTGACAGAAAGCATTTTGCCTGTCACCTGATAGCTAACTGGCGCACGAGTAATAACAGTGATTAATCATCAATTATAAATCATGAATCATCAATCCTTCTGACACTGCTCAGTAGGGCGGGCGCCACATACCGTGCAAGAACCTTCATCGTTTTTCAAGAGTGGATTGTTGCTCGCGCAAGTGCCAGCAAATTCTCCGTCTTTTTTACCCCAAATTTTTACGGCTATTCCTGCGAAAGCAAGACCCAATAGTCCGATTGCGAGTAGAATCAATTTCATGGGGCGAAGGTAAGAAATGCCAAATTGAAAGCGAAGTGATGAATGTCACAACATTGCTTATTCGCCCATTAGAAATACTTGGCCACTTCCATTTGGCGTACCTCGCACTGCAGCGCTGCCATACAAATAGATGTCTCCATCTTCTTCTATGGTCGTATTCAGTCTTTGCGTTGCCCGAACGTAGGTGTCGCCAGAAGAGTTATTGTGCACCGAGGCGATTCGCGAAACCATCTTTTCAGTGTTGATGGGAGCATAGCTAGAGTTATAGATGTAAAGATTGTCGGTTGTTCCTTCCGCAGTTACATCAGTCGCCCCCGTGTGGCCAATGATGCTTAGGTCATCACATTGCAGCCTTAAGAATACACTTCCGGCCGCATCATTGATTTCAACCTTTAACGTGTCGGTGATGAATTCGTTCCGAAAACGAACCGCGGCCGCGCTTTTCGTGAAAAGATTCTTGAAGGATGTATAATGCAATTCAACTTCTGGTAACGGATCCACCTTGCGCATCCAATCGCAGGTATTTGTTTCATAAATGTGCAAGGCGTTTCCTTCCATACGCGTTTCAATACCCGCCACGGCATTTTCACCATAGTTGATGATGGCATAGTTGAGTGTATCATGTACCAAAACAACGTTCACGCGTCCTTCCGTGTACAGATCGATAAACGAGCTGATTTCTCTTCGCTCTGAAGTTTGGTCACCGCGCGATTCAAAGCAGCCAGCACCTTCTTTTTGGCAGGCGCTCAGGCTCGCGACAAGCACCACACTAAAAACGATATGCCATGCCCGCTTCAAAATAGTCTGCTTTAAAAAGGTGTGTTCTCAATGCCAAATGGGTTCCGAAATGATCCGTGAAAAAATAGCGGATGCCCGCGCGATGGTAGAAGTTACCGTCTTTTTTATTGGAATCAATGGCATACCAGCCGGCTTGAAGAAATATCTGTGCTTGATCAATGTGCAGGTTGTATCCGATCTTCAAACCTAACTGCAGGTTTTGCAATGCAGTTACAGTGTTGCTGTCTGCATTCCTGCTGGCATACAATGCCGAGTTATACATTACATCAATGCCAGCAGATGCTGAGCTCTTTTTCGAAAGACCAAATGTGCGCTCGGTCATCAGTGAAAACGTTGGAAACTTTACATTTTTCGGATCAGCCACTTCTTTTAATCCCGCTCCGAATGCTGCGATCCACCTTCCTTTTTGGCGCAGTTCTGATTTAGGAATGCTGTCAATTGTAGTCGATTTTTGAAATACGTATCCAACTCCGAACGATACTGTCGGGTAATTCAATCCTAAATTGGGCAAGGAATAAGCGGAATTAGAAAAGTGGTTGAACGCCATTGCCAATGACAGGTGCATTCTATCTTTTACTTCATAAGAAAATCGCTGACCAAGAAACACGAATGCGTTGCCGTAGCTTCCAATGGCGATGTTTTTATAATTTTCATTGCTGAACGGTTTAGACACAATGCCCGGTCCAGCGCCAATTTCAAGGTTCCATTTGAATCGTGGAGTGCTGAGCACTGGAGAGGAGAAGTAGGCTGCAATTCCCAATCCATAGCCCAACAAATCTCTATTGGCCAAGTCAAAGCCTTTGATGGCGATTCCTAGCTGAGGCAGATTATACGTGTTGTGCCAAGCTTTGCTACCGTTGGTTTGCTGGAAAATCCTTAATTCTATGGCTTGTGCAGGGCCTTGAGGCAAGTGTTGCATGATGGCGCGATGCGGAAGCAACACACCTCTGGCATAGCTCAATTCAGCGCCAATGGGGCTCTTTTGCGCAAAGAGGCCAATGCTGAGCATCAAGAACGTTGATAATATGATAGAAGTCCTGCCGAACATTGGGGCAAAGTTGCAAAGGATATGTTTCTTTTGAACTTTTATTTGACACCTATAAAACGGAAACCATGAGACCAGAGTTGGCGGCTTTTGAACGATTGTTAGACATCATTACCGAATTGCGTGAGAAATGTCCGTGGGATCGCAAGCAAACGATTGAGTCACTGCGCTATTTGACCATCGAAGAAACCTACGAATTGAGCGATGCCATTATCGATAACGATATGGAAGAAGTGAAAAAGGAATTGGGTGATTTGATCATGCATGTCGTCTTCTATGCCCAAATTGGTTTCGAGCGCAAGGAGTTTTCCATTGATGATGTGCTGAATAGTGTGTGTGATAAACTCGTGCGCAGGCATCCCCATATTTATGGCGATGTGGAAGTGCATGATGAAGAAGATGTAAAGCGCAATTGGGAGCAAATCAAATTAGCCGAAGGGAAGAAGTCGGTATTGGAAGGTGTTCCAAAGTCATTACCAGCGATGGTAAAAGCCAATCGTATACAAGAGAAAGCCAGAGGTATTGGCTTTGATTGGGATAAGCAAGAGCAGGTTTGGGATAAAGTGAAGGAGGAAATGCAGGAGTTGCAAACGGAAATAGAAAATGGCGCAGATCACGCGCGCATCGAAGATGAATTTGGTGACGTACTCTTCAGCATGATCAACTATTCCCGCTTTATAGGTGTGAATCCAGAGGATGCGTTGGAACGAACCAACAAGAAATTCATCCAGCGGTTTCAATACTTAGAAGAGAAAGCCGCTGAGCAGGGCAAGAAGATGGCAGACATGACGCTGGGCGAGATGGAAGCAATTTGGCAAGAGGCCAAAACCGCTGCCAAGTGAGGTTAGGAAAGCAATCCCAATGCTACCCCGAAAATGATCACAGCAATTCGACTGGGGCTCAACTTATGGTGATCGCTGCTTTCGAAGAGTATGGTGGTAGAAACATGCAGTAAAATACCAACCGTTAGTCCCAAACTCATAAACATGAGGTCGGTTGAGTCACCACCGAAGTAGTGCTGAATACCTGATCCAATTAAGGTGCATGCAATAAATAGAGCCAACCATAATGTGGCATTCGATTTCTTAATTCCAGATTTGATAAGTAGTGTTGCCAAGGTTATGGCCACCGGGATTTTGTGTAACATGATGCCAATGGTCAACTCTTGATCAAAATCGATCATCGAAGAAAATAGGGAAGAGGCGAGGGGCATACCTTCAATCAAGGCGTGCAAGCAAAGCGCTGAAAACGAAATGATCAGTGCAGTTTTTGAGGCCGTAGGGTGCGCGTGACCGTGTTCGATACCTTTAGAAAAATTCTCTAGAGCGATTTGAATTAAGAACCCGATGAGCAGTACGATGCCGGCTTTATGTCCTAATTCTTCGAATAGCTCGGGAAGAATATGCGTAAAAAGAATAGTGATGAGATAGGCACCACCTGCAGAGAGGAATAAATAGATCCACGACTTTTTAGAAGGAGCATTGAAAATGAACCAAGCTCCTGCTGCAAACGAAATCAACAATCCGATGAGGTAAATGAACATATTTATTTTTCAGCTATAAGAACAACACGCGCGCTGTTCTCTTGATATGGTTCAAGATTATATGATCCAAAAGTCGCACAAATTTTAAAACCTGAATTTATCATTAATGATTCCAGATCTGCCTTTGAAAATGCTTTTACGCGCTCCTCAAACACGAACGATTCGCCTTTGTCGGTAACGGTGATTTCTTTAATGATGCAACCGTTTTCTATATAGCGTTTGATTGTAAAATGTACGCCATCCACTTCGCGATGCTCTTCTCGTTTGAGTGACAATAGGACCTCGGATACATTCATGTAATCCATTACCATTTTTCCACCTGGTGCCAAACAATTGAACATATTATTAAGCGCCAATTGATGTTCTTTTTCCGAATCGAAGTAACCGAAACTGGTGAATAGGTTTACGGCAAAGTCGAGGTTTTTCTCAGGAAATGGTTCGCGAATATCCTGCTGATGAAATTGAATGCCTTTTTCGCTGGATGTATTGATTTTGGCTTCATTGATGCTGTTTTCAGAAAGGTCAATTCCAGTTACCTTAAAACCTAAACTGTTCAGGTATTTTGAGTGTCTTCCTTTTCCACAGGCTACGTCAATAAAGTGGGCATCTGGAGCAGGATTCAGAAAACGAAGAAGCGCGTCAATGAACTGACGCGCCTCAACTTCGTTCCTATTTCTATACAGCAGATGGTAATACGAGGTGTCAAACCACGTCTCGAACCATTCTTTGCTCATATTATCCTTTTTTCATAATCGCTCGTTGATCTTTCTTAACCGCATCAACAGGCGCTGGAGCATCAAGGGTTGGCTTGGTCGGTTCGTTGGTTACCAACTTCATCTCATCAATCAGATGCTTTGCACCAGCATATTTGTCAACGATGAACAGAACATATCGAATGTCAACAGCAATGGTGCGCTGTAACTTAGGTTCAAACGCGATATCACCGCTCATTGCTTCCCAATTGCCATCGAAGGCACAACCGATCAATTCACCTTTGCCATTGATTACGGGGCTTCCAGAGTTTCCACCAGTGATGTCGGTGTTTGTTAAGAAACAAACCCTTAAGTCACCATCTTGTCCGTATTGTCCGTAGTCTTTTCTGTTGTAAAGCTCTTTCAATTTGGCTGGAACAATGAATTCATCGTTGGTAGGATCTTCCTTTTCCATAATTCCTTCGATGGTAGTGTAGTAATTGTAGTAGATCGCATCGGCAGGATAATAATCTAACACATTACCGTAAGTAACTCGCATGGTTGAATTCGCATTCGGATAGTAGTTTACGTCTTTGTTCATCTCTCTTAGTCCATGAACGAAAAGGCGATTGGAATTGTCGATCTTCTCTTGAGATGGCCCCATCATTGGAGCTACCTCGCTTCTGAAGTGGTTCAAGAACTCCTTCATATAGGTGTAAACCATATCTTTTTCCAAGGTCTTCGAAGAAGGGTTGCTTAAAAACTCGCTGAAAGTGGCTTCTGATCGGAAAATGCTTTTGGCAAACATTTTCTCGGCCAACTTACTGAAGTCGCCTTTGTTTTTGGACACTTGATCTTTGAAGAACTGTGGTTGTAATGATGCAGGGATGTCCTCGGAGAAAAACTGGAATAACGCAGCAGTTATTTTCTGATCCGTTGGCTGGTTGTAGTCTTTATAGAATTTTTCAGCTGTTTTTCTAACTTCTTCCACTTGTTTGTCCACTTCCTCTTGGTTCACAGGATCAGCATTCAGTGCACCAGAAAGTCGAGAAGTACGGTAAGCCATCAACATAGCTTCACTTCCAAAAACACACTCGTTTAAATAGGTGCGATAAAGGCTTGTTTCGTTCGATTCGTTGAAACCTTCTTCCCAATCCTTCAATACGTTACCATAGATTTCTTTGCGCTCGTCAGAAGCATTTACCCATTCCTGGAAATCAGCCTCTAATGCTTGCTTTTGTTCCTTTACTTTTAATCGCTTTAAGCCGCGTTGTTGACCAATGAAGTATTTCCAATAATTGCTCACACCAGCGTACTTCGATGCATATTTGATGCGTACTTCATCGCTTTCGTTCATGTCTTCTTTCATCAACGCCAAGCGTGTTTCTCTCACCTTTACGGTATTGGGTTGTCTAACAGTTAACTCTTGTTCAACACCATAGGAGCTTAAAAATCTATCAGTACTTCCTGGGTAACCCATGATCATGGCATAATCGCCTTTCTCCACTCCACTTAAAGAAATAGGAAGGAAGTGCTTTGGTTGGTAAGGAATGTTGTCCTCAGAATAATCAGCTGGCATTCCATCCGTTCCGCTGTATATACGCATCATAGAGAAGTCGCCAGTATGACGTGGCCACATCCAGTTGTCGGTGTCGCCACCAAATTTTCCGATGGATGAAGGCGGAGCACCAACCAATCTCACATCTCTGAATGTTTCGTAAACAAAAGCGTAATATTCATTTCCTTCAAAAAAGCTTTTGATGCGTATATCATAGTGACTTTCAACGTCACCTTTGATTTCTTCTTCCACTTTAGCTATTGCTTCTCTAACTGCAGCATCTCTCTCAGCACCACGCAGCGTGATGTTTACACTTCCTAATATGGCATCGGTAACATCTCTCATTTCAACCAAGAAACCAGCAGTCATTCCTTTAGCAGGTAATTCCTCTTTCATGGCCATTGCCCAGAATCCATCTGTAAGGTAGTCATGCTCAACCGAGCTATTATCTTGGATAACACCAAAAGCACAGTGATGGTTGGTAAGGAATAATCCTTTACCGCTGATCATTTCAGCCGTGCACGAACCTCCGTTCAATACCACAATGGCATCCTTCAAACTTGAGTTGTTAACACTGTAAATTTCTTCTGCACTCAATTGCAATCCATGCTTCTGCATATCAGCAATGTTCAATCTCTTCACTAACATAGGAAGCCACATTCCCTCATCCGCTTTAAGCGCTGAACCTGAGAGAAGTGATAGGGTAATAACAACCGTAAGTATTCTTTTCATTATTTGTGTGTTTTCTTTTTCGGTGGCCAAAAGTAGCAAAGGATAAGCTGATTTCTGACAAAACTGTTGACCAATGAACAATCGAATGATGAAACGTTTGAAAACTGATTGATATTCTTGATTTGTTTTATCCGTTATATTTGCTCAAACCTTTAACAAATCCTGTTGGAAAGTAAGATTATTTCAGATTTTGTATCCCAGTTTGCTGATGCGGAATTGCTCATGAATTTTCATGGCGAAGTGAATGAAGGGCGCATTGGAATTATTCTTGGAGAGGTAGAGCAGAAGCTGGAAAATACGGAGGAGGATTTTAAAAAGCAGCGCAAGGTCTACAACATATTGGTAGAAGGATTGCAAAACCTTTATCATCATACTGATGCTATGGCTGACGGAATTGATAAAGAGAATAAGACTGCTACTTTTATTTTAGGCAGAAAAGACAACGAATATTTTGTGCTAACCGCGAATTATATCGAGGTCAATAACATACCACCATTAAAAGCTAAATTAGACAAGATCAAGTCTTTAGATAAAGATGGTCTTCGGGAGTATTATAAGGAGGTTTTGGATAATGGACAGTACAGCGTACATGGAGGTGGAGGCCTAGGAATGATTGATATTGCTAGAAAGTCTGGTAATAAGCTTGAGTATGATTTTAGTACTGTAAATGATGATTTCGGGCTTTACATTTTGAAAATTAAAGTATAACCTTGTAGTCTCTTAAATTAAACGAAACAAGATGGATCCAATCAAAATTGAAGGAACACCTAAAACACCAACTGTAAATTTCAATGCCGAGACAGGCGTTCTTGAAGTAAAAGGAAGATCTATTCCTGAAAATGCTGTTGAATTCTACAATCCACTTGTAGATTGGATTGGTAATTATGGAGATAATGCTAAATCTGAAACAGTGGTGAACATTCAGTTGGAATACTTCAACACGAGTTCTTCGAAATGCATCCTTGATGTCTTCAAGAAGTTGGAATCAGTGAATGGTAAAACCAACATTACCATCAACTGGCACTACGAAGAGGATGATGAAGATATGCTTGAGGCTGGTGAGGATTATCAAGCCATCATCAACATTCCTTTCAAGATGATTGAAATGGAAGAAATGTAAGAGATAAGAATCTTTAGATAAAGAGAAAGCCCGAACAAATTGTTCGGGCTTTTTTGTGTCAATCATATGCGCTTATTTCCCTCTTCCCTGCAGTACAATTAAAACCGTGTAGATTAATATTTTAAAATCTACCAAGAGCGACATGTTTTCAATGTAAAGAACATCAAACTTCAGTCGCTCAATCATCTGATCCACGTTTTCTGCATATCCATACTTCACTTGTCCCCAAGAGGTGATACCAGGACGCACGGTTTGCAAGTGCTTGTAGTGTGGTGCCCTTTTAATGATTTGATCTATGAAAAACTGGCGCTCAGGCCTCGGCCCTACCATGCTCATGTCGCCCTTAAGAACATTATAAAACTGAGGTAATTCATCCATTCTACTTCTGCGTAAGAATTTCCCGAATGGGGTTATACGTTGGTCATTTTCACTCGAAAGGGCAGGCCCGTCTTGCTCTGCATTTTCATACATCGATCTGAACTTGTAGATCTGGAAAGGCTTGCCTTTTTTTCCAATACGTTCGTGCGAGTATATTATGCTTCCTTTTGATCCGAGCTTTACAATGATCGCTATCACAATGAAAAGTGGTGAGAGCAATATCAAACTTAGGAAGGAAACTACCACATCTAAAATTCTCTTAAACGATTGCTGCCACACCGGCATGATCTCTTGGTTGATGTCGATGAGTGGTGCGCCCAATATGGACGACATCTTCACTTGCCCACTGAGAATGTCATACATTTTTGGAATGATCTTGACATTGCTTACCAATCCGTCCAATGCATTCAAGATGTGACCGATTTTGTCGTGCTCGCTTGATTCGAGTGCAATAATTACATCTTCAATTTCATATTGCTTAATAACATCTTCAATGTCATTGAAATGACCTAAGTGGGGAACTTTACCGTGAAGCGCATGGTTCTTTCCTCCATTGATGTGCACAAAACCTTTGATGAAGAAACCCGAAGACTTTCGCTGACCCTCTAATTCTTCAAATAATTGTAAGGCATTTTCATTGCTGCCTATAATTAAGGTGTTGAACCCAATAATCCTGTTGTGAATCTTAGCAGCGGTAATGCTCGATAGGGTGAATCTTCCTAATTCAGTGAAGATGAAGTGCACGCTAAAAAGGATACCAAAGGAGAAATAATAACTTTTGTAGCTGTCGATGAAGTCATCGAGTATAATGGAAAAAAAGAGAAAGATAGAACCCACCAAACTGATCGTAAAAGTTTGCGTAAATTCCTTTAAGCGCGATCTACGGAAGGGATTCTTGTATACACCAATAATAGCATAAAGGCTCAACCAGAAGGCGACAATGGCCAGCAAGCTGAAAACAAATTTCTGATCGTACATCAACAATGTATCGCCAAAAACACGCGATTCAATCACCAATTTTCTAAAAGTAAAAACAGCAAAGTATGCCAGAGCAGCAGCAAAGGCATCGCTTAATAGGTATTTTAATGATTGAATGCGAGGATTCAAAGCTGGCTCATGATTTTAATGTTGTCAATTAATACCTTCCCATTTATCGCGTTCTGTTCGGAAACTTGAGGGAGAAAATAGACATAGGTATATTGAAAATTGGTGGCTTGACTGAGCACTGAGGTGAGCGCAATGTACGCCTTTCTCCACGTTACATTAGGATCATTGGATGGGCGAAGGGTCAGGTAATCGATGGTTTGAGCACTCAATGGGCCATTGTCAATGTGCAGACCAATCGTTAAGTCAAAATCAGTGTAATAGTCTATTTCCAAATACACGGCCTTGCCATTGAGCGATAACTGCAAATTCTCTGAAGTTCTGAACCCAACAGCGGTGGTGGTATCGGTGATCGTTACAATTCCTGAGCCTTTGCCCTCGAAAACGTTTGCGGGGTCGGTAGTTCGAAATATTTCAGCATCACTTCCACTCACTGAACTCATTTCTATAAAGCTGTCTTCGAAATCTTCCAGAATGTAATAGAGGTAGTTCGAACCTTCATCTCGGTAGCTTACCTGTGGTTCAATCGTTAGTATTTCTCCCGGAACCAGATTTACCTGCTGCCCGTAGGCATTATAGAATAAGTAGTTATCTCTTAAGGTAGATACGGTGGAAACTTTAATACCTGGACCCACGAGCAATTCGTGCTCTCCTTCCTCCAAGATTGGAATATCAGCAGGAAGTTCAAATACACCTATTATATTATCATCAATATAAACCCATGCGTCAGTGATATCGCTGGATAACGACCCCTCGCTGACATTCGGATTATCAATAAGTTCAATTTTTTCGATGCGAATCCAAGCTGGTGTTGGTTCTGTTTTATCAAATAAGCTGCACGAACTCAGGCCAAATAAAGAGAGTAAGAAGGCATACAGCACATTGACTTTAGTATTCATCAATTTCTTCAATAGGGGTTCAGATGAACTTAAAACGCACACTGAGCGCAATTAGTGCAACTGAATCAAAAAATTAGGCTGCGAAAATAGAATTCGAGTAACTAAGTTGCTCAAGAATTTGGTTGGCAACTTGAATGGCTTGGAAACCATCTTCAATGGTCACTGCAGGTTTGGTGTCGTTGGAGATGCATTCTGCAAATGATATTAGCTCCTCCATTAAAGCGTTAGATGGTTGAACATCAGGGTTTTCAAACGTCAATTGCTTGGCTTCGTTGCCATTTTCAGGATCAATTGTGATGGCGAATGGATTGCTGGGATCAACCTCTTGAAGGCGCACCATTTCTGATTTCTTCTCTAGAAAATCAACGGAGATGTATGCGTTTTTCTGAAAAAAGCGCGATTTCCTCATGTTTTTAAGTGAGATTCTGCTTGCCGTGAGGTTGGCTACACATCCGTTGTCGAATTCAAGTCGGGCATTGCAGATGTCTGGAGTTTCGCTGATCACGGCAACGCCACTTGCACTGGTTTTGCGCAAATTGGCTTTTACTACACTTAAAACGATGTCGATATCGTGTATCATCAAATCAAGTACCACCGAAACATCAGTTCCCCGTGGATTGAATTGAGCCAAGCGGTGTGTTTCCACAAACATCACATGATTGAAATGATCTTTTACACTTGTAAATGCAGGGTTGAATCGCTCTATATGCCCAACCTGAACTTTTACTTTCGCTTCATGCGCCAAGTCAACCAGTTTTTTGGCTTCGTCTACCGTATGTGTCACTGGCTTTTCAATGAAAATATGTTTTCCGTTGCGCAAAGCATAGGTGGCGCATTCGTAATGAGAAAGGGTAGGTGTAACAATGCTCACGGCATCAGAAGCATCTACCAAGGCTTCCATCGACTTAAAGCAAGGAATGTTGAATTGAGCCTTTGCTTCAGTTTCTTTCTCGGTATCTGGATCGTAAAATCCTATTACCTCAAACTGGTCTTTAAGTTCAAGAGATAGCTTGATATGGATTTTTCCTAAGTGGCCTGCACCCAATATGCCTAGTCGGATTTTACTCATAATATGAGAACAAAGGTCTTTTCAAATAGTGAATTGTCGATAAACAATCGAACATTCGTTTAACATTCCATTGTCGAAATAGATAATTTCGAAGCCACAATGATGGATACGCTAAAACACAAGGGAATGAGGAAGAAGCTCATTGAAGAGCTTCGGCAAAAAGGCATAGAAAATGAAGCTGTATTGGAAGCTATGATGGACATTCCAAGACATCTCTTCTTTTTTGATACTGCATTTTTGCATATGGCTTACGAGGATAAGGCATTTCCAATTGGATCTGGTCAAACCATCTCGCAACCATATACAGTGGCGTTCCAAACCAGTTTGCTCAATCTCAAAAAGAGGGAGAAAATTTTGGAGATCGGCACGGGAAGTGGTTATCAAACGGCCGTACTCGCTAAACTTGGTATGAAGATATTTACGATAGAGCGTCAACATGCGCTGCACTTGAAAAGTCAGGCTTTGTTGGAAGAAATGGGTTATAAAGCCCGTTGCTTTTACGGAGATGGATATGCGGGAAAAGCTGCCTTTGCACCTTTTGATAAAATATTGGTTACTTGTGGTGCTCCGCATGTGCCCGAAGAATTAAAAGGACAATTGAAAGTGGGAGGAAGGATGGTGATTCCTGTGGGTGAGTTCAATGGCGTGCAAAATATGATGACGTGGGATAAGGTAAGTGAAACTGAATTTAAAGTTTCGAACCATGGAGACTTTCAATTTGTTCCCATGTTGGAGCGCACCGATACAGGTGATTAAAATATTTCAATGATTGCTTCGTTTTGGAGCTTAAATCTAAACTTCTATGAGAAAGCTGTTGAGCATAATGTTGATTTCATTTTCTTTTTGTGGTGCTTCGGTAGCGCAGGACGCCAGCGATTCAACGAGTAAGTATTTTCCTAACAACAAAGACTTTGGTGTTACGATGAACGTTACTGGATTGATCAATTCAATTACAGTTTTGCCGAACCAAGATCTATTGAATTCGAATTCATTGCTCTTGAGGTATAAACAAAGCGAACGCATAACATACCGTCTTGGAATTGCGCCAAACATCTACCGATTTAATCAACAAAGCACAGATAGTATTGGAAAAGACCTGGTTGAATTTGACTCTACCGCTTCTCGTTCGATGATTTCTTTTCGACCTGGAGTAGAGTTTCACTTGCAGGGCACAAAGAGACTAGATCCATACGTAGCGGTGGATGCGGAGTTGGGAGTAATAGGAAAGACAAACATAGGAAGTACGTCCAATGTAACAGATACAACAGGTACATCACGGGTAGTGCGAACAATAACTGAAGACGGAGGATTTGTTCTTGGTGCTCGAGCAACTGTAGGTATGAACTACTTTTTTGCAGAGAAGATGTTTTTTGGTCTTGAATATGGTCTCGGATTGAGCAATATAGTGGCTGGTGGCGATAGGCAAGAGGTGGTTCAGTTTGAGCCCTTGAGCGGATCAAACAGCATTACACGAGACTTGAGTTCGACCCGCTCTTCAAACTTGAACTTTTACGTTGATCCGAGGGTTCAAATTACATTCGGTTACTTCTTCTAAATGAAGCATTGGATCATATACTTGTTTATGGCGCTCACTGTGCTGCCTGTTGCTTGCAAGAAAGGAGAAAACGATCCCGCGCTAAGTTCACGCACACGCAAGAATAGGTTAACCGGGACATGGAATTTAGAATCCTATGAGTTCACAGCCAATTTTGGCGAAATCAGGGCAGTAAGTTTTGATCCTGAAACTGGTTTAACCTATACCACAGAAGATAGCAGCTCTTATTCTCGCTTATTTTCTTGGGAAACATCTTTTGATGGAGATGGAGTTTATACCTTAAAGCAAAAGGAGGACTTTCCGTTGGATACCCTCGAAGGAATACAAGCATACTCCCTCAATTCAGTGGAAAAAGGAATTTGGGAATTTACGGGTGGCAATGATTCTCCATCAAAATCTAAACTTGCCCTGTTTGCTGAAGAAAGGAGTTCTACGCGCACTGATCAGGGTTCAAACATAGATATCACCGTAACCGACAATACCACGGAAGCTTTCGTGTACGACATCGACCGATTGACCAATACGGAACTATGGTTGAAATATGAAGTCACTCAAACGAGTGCTTTTGAAGAGAGGGTAGAGGTGCTTTCCTTGAAGTTTAAAAAAGCAGACTAAAAGGACTTTTTCAATCGATCCAATTGACGCTTTGTGTCCTTGTCTTTTATACTGTCTCTTTTATCGTGAGTCTTCTTTCCTTGAGCCAAGGTGATTTTTAATTTGGCCAATCCCTTTTCGTTTATAAATAGTGCGGTAGGGACAATCGTCAATCCTTTCTCATTTACTTTCTTTTGCCACTTTCTCAATTCTTGCGCTCCTAAAAGCAATTTTCGTTGGCGCTTCGGGTCGTGGTTGGCGTAAGTTCCGAACTTGTACTCTGCGATGTTCATATTGATCACCCAGAGCTCATGTCCAATAAACTGACAAAACGCCTCATTTATGCTCGCTTGTCCTTCTCTGATACTTTTAATCTCTGTTCCCTTGAGCATGATGCCTGCCACTACATCTTCAATTAGCTCAAATTCAAATTTGGCTTTTCTATTCTTTATGTAGATGTCGTTTTTCATGCGCTTTGCAAAACTGATAAAATTTGGTTGCTTATTTCAATACTTTATTTCGCTATGACCCAACGCAATGAAGTTGGAGCACGTCTCATTGATAGGTTATTTATCTTAAAGGTATGGTTGGTTAAATTCAAGCCCTGTTTACCAAAGCAGGGCTTGTTTTTTTGTAAAAAAAAAAACCTCTCCGAAATCGAAGAGGTTTGTGTGACCCGGCTGGGACTCGAACCCAGGACCCATACATTAAAAGTGTATTGCTCTACCAACTGAGCTACCGAGTCTCTTTTTTGAAGGGGTGCAAATATAGAATCATCTTTTACGAAATCAAATGCTTTTCTAATAATTTGCGAAAAGGGCATTTTATCGCGGATTATTCCAAAAGTCAAGCGCTCTGCTTCCTACTGTATTCATCTGGGTTCCGTTCAGATTATTGAAGTCAATTACCTCCCCTGTATTGGATAATGGTTCATCATTGCCAGAAGGAGAAACCATAGGTGTTGATAGTTGTAAATACCAGGAGTAATCCACTTGCTCTCCTGGAACATTTGAATGAAGTAAGACAAAATCATTGGTTACTAAACTTGGGTCGTAAAACACAAATTTTGCGTTTGATTTGCTGGGTGTTTTGTAGAAATGCCAGATTTCATATGGTGAAGCATTTGGTTCTCGGTTTTGAATAACACGCGTATCAGGTTTGCCGTATTTAAGATACACTCGTCCTCTATCGGTGGCGCAAGCATGCCTCCTTTTATTGCCCAAACCAAACTCGTTTTCTACATAGGCTATGCGCTGTTCATATTTTTTCCAACTCGATTCTGGATCTACGCTGTTACGCTCTCTCCAAAACGTATAAAAAAACCTTCTCAATTCAGTAGTATCGCCTTGCTCCCAGGTCTCTTCTATGTAATTTTCTTCATATATGCTAGCGGCATATCGCATGCAGTAAACCATGTTTCTGAGTGAATCCTCACTGTGAATGCGACCTGCAAACGTTGAGCTGATTTGAAAATCGT
>Ga0255773_10000544_pt1 | contig 40143 bp, 33 predicted proteins | sample 011ome_17_FD_179971 | JGI IMG/M metagenome (GOLD analysis project Ga0255773, IMG submission 179971) | Coastal salt marsh microbial communities from the Groves Creek Marsh, Skidaway Island, Georgia - 011502XT metaG (version 2) | ecosystem: Environmental > Aquatic > Marine > Intertidal zone >... | reverse complement strand
CTCTAGCGACTCCTCTGCCGAAGAGTCGGAGAGCCAAAGATCTAAAAGAATAGCATCAAACTCTCTTATTTTTGCAGACGCTAAGACCGATGCATTGTGCGCAACAATCGGGTAATACCCTAGATTTTTAACTATTTGTCCCAGTATTTCCGTGACAATTAAGTCGTCATCTAAAACAAGAATTTTTTTCTGCATAATCTTGGCTGCGGGGAAGGATTTACGTGAGTGAACGATAGCACGCAAGCGAGCTATGAGCTAGGTTAGGCCTGCTGTTTTAGTTTTTCGGCGTGACTTTTTAGCTCGCCCTCGACCTGTGCGAATTCGGAACTTGCCAAACGCTTCAATGTATCGCATCGAGCGGCGTCGTCTTGTGCTGCGGCTTTTTCGAGCGCAGAAAGGACGTTGGCTAAGCGTTTCGCGCCTAGCTGTCTGCAGGTTGTTTTTAGTGTGTGTGTCTCAAATTCGAGTAGCGAGTAATCTTTAATTGGCTCTTTAATAAAGCGTGTGAGAGAGTCGAGCGCGCGTTCAAACAGGGGGTAAAGTAGAGAGGCATCGTCGCTGTTGAGCAGTGTGCTGAACGCCTTTTCATCGAAATATTGCGCGGTTTCTGCAGGCATATAGGTCGAATCTCAATGAGCTATTTTTCTGCTTGTGCGTTGCTTTTGGATACGAGTATGTAACCAGCACTGCGAGTGGGAAGTATTAGTAGATCGTCGCTAATCTGTCTTAACTTCTTTCGGAAACGAGCGATCAGAATGTCCGCAGCTCTGCTAAAGGCCTTCATTTGATGCCCATAAACGGAGGAATAGATGAAGTCTCTTTTGATCTCGGTGTTATGGTTTGAAAACAATACTTCGGCGACTGCTAGCTCGCGCTCGGTCAGTCTGACGCTCGTTGTCCCGCAGGTCAGCGTTCTCGACATGCCATCCAAAACGACGTCATTGACTGACAGTTTGTGGTTGCTCATGTCCATAGAGGGTTTTGGTTGGTTGTACAGAGCACTGTGAATGCGGGCTAGAAGGTCCTTGAGATCATAGGGCTTAAGGACATACTGATCAGCCCCAGCATAAAGGCAGGCCACGGTTGTCTCTGTAGATGATTCGCCCGTTAGCATTACAACCGGTTTATGGGCATACGCTTTGATTTTTCGACAGAGGTCTAAGCCATTGCCTTTCTCGTCGCCTAAATTATAGTCGACTATGAACAGATCGACGCCCTTCGACGCGGGAATAAACTCGATCGCTTCTTTGACACTGGCAATACTCGCTACGTCATAGCCATTATTGCTGAGGCTAAGCTCTAATAAATTGGCGAATACTTGATCGTCTTCAATAACGACGACTTTCGGCTTTCGTTTCACGTTATGCCCCTGTTACGGCATGGTTACAATGTGATACAGAATAGTGTAGGGGTGGGGCAAACCCACAGTATTTGTTGGTATCAGTTTGTATCGCCGCTATAACGGACGGGTGTGGAGGTGCAAATGGAATGATTACGCTAGGGTCAGGAGTTTGTTAGCGCAGTGATTGTGTTAATACTGTCAGTGAATCGTCCGCTAATCGAAAAAGGTAGTCAGGCTGTAAACTTGGCAGATTTCCTTCTTTGGCCTCGGCCTCAGCTTCGCGGAGCGCGTCGCCGAGTTTTACTAGCCCAAACGCGAGGCAGCTACTGGCGATACGATGAGCTGCGCTCGCGATGTCTTGGATTTTTTGCGACTCAAGAAATTGGTTTAGTTCCAAGATGCGCGAGCGTGTCTCATTTAAAAACAGCAGTGCAATACGATCGAAATTCTCCTTACCTATGTCGTTTTTGAGTTGTTGCAGACGGTCTGTGTCGAGAAGAGCTAGCTCGTTTCTAGGGCTAAGATTCTTGCTTGCCGGCCCATCGGCGTGGCAATGGTTAGTCTCTGGCGTTGGCTTGTCCGCTTGAGCTAGAGTAATGCTTTCAGGTTCGAGATAGGTGTCGCAGAGCTTAAACAGTTCATTCTGATTAATAGGTTTAACGAGCGTATCGAGCATACCTGCGTTTTTATAGTGAGAGATATCATCGCTGGAAACGTTCGCTGTTAGAGCGATAATCACGGTGTCGGCCTTACCCGGCGACGAGAGAATAGTCTTCGTCGCTTCAATACCTCCCATGATGGGCATGCTTATGTCCATAAAGACGAGGTCAAACTCTTTGCCACTGACTTGCTCGACGGCTTCGCGCCCGTTGCTGGCGACGGTGACTTCTAGGCCTGCGCGCTTCAATAAAATCGATCCTAATTCGAGGTTGATATCATTGTCATCTACGAGCAAGACTCGGCCTTGGTATCGGCGTGGATACTCAGGCTTGACGACTAGGGCCTCAGAAGTCGAAAAGGCGTCTCCGCTGGGCTTGTAGGGGATACTACACGTAAAAGTTGTGCCGCTGCCCAGCTCTGATTCGAGCGTAAGCGCACCCCCTAAAGCCTTCGCCAACTCGTGGGTAATGGAGAGACCAAGTCCGGTGCTCTGCTCATTTCCCATCCTGACCTCGCTTGATGTCCAAAAAGGCTCGAATACCGAAGCTTGGTCTTTTTCGGAAATGCCAATACCGTAGTCGACACATTCAAAAACAAGCAGTTGTGCGCCTTTAGTGTCGATAGCAACTGGGAGAGCTGGCTTGGTTGAAAAGTTTAATTCTACGAGTTTGCTTTTCGAATATTTGATCGCGTTACTAACTAGATTAAGGCATATTTTATGAAAAGCCTTTCTGTCACATCTGATGTTGTCGGGTAAATCGCTTGCAAGGTAGGTTCGGATCTTAATACCTCGCTCCTCAGCGCGAGTGCTGAAGGATGTTTCTAGATCTCGGACGAACTCTTTGAGATTAAAATCAACCGGGTGATTGGCGGTTACCCCTTCTTCAATACGTGCGAAATCAAGCACGTCATCTACAAGATCCATCAGTGCTTTTGCAGATGTATTAGCAATAGTTAGCAGGCGATCGAATGCTACATTGGAAGGCGGGTCGGCCATTAGTGCGAGCGAGGTGATGATGCCGTTTAGTGGTGTGCGGATTTCATGACTGATGTGTTTAACAAACTCTGTTTTGGCGGCATTTGCTGCATCGGCTTTCACACGTGCTTTGCTAAGTTCGTCTCCGAGTTCTTCTAGGTCTGCGCGCATCATATTCTGAGTCGTCAGATACATTTGATGCTCTAGCTGACTGTCCTGAATAGGGAATTCGTCGGCGCTGAGAGAAACTCTTTTGCCATTTTCATACAGCCACGAACTCCACGGCGCGCCGACAAAAAAGTAGACTGGCTTCTCTTGAAGCGTGCCATCTACAACCTGCCCTCGAAGCGCCATGCTCTTGTCTGGCGTGTGCATCAAGAAAAGCTTGCCGATATGCTGATCGGTTATCTGATTACAGTCTAGAGCATTCGGTGCGGGGTTCAGTATCGTGAAACACTCGGCGAGCGTGCTACCTAGGGTATCGTTAGGCAGCCGCTGCGACAGCTTTTCGCTCACATAAGTGATGCGACTATCCGCATCCATGCAAATCACATAAGGGAATAGACGAAGGCAGAGGTCGAGACTCGAGTTCATCTCGTGTTCACTCGCTCGAGGCCGGGCCTCTGGTCACTGAAAAGACAGAATATTCTCCGCCATTTTCGTTCTCAGTCTTATCGAGAGCTATGGTTACTGACTCGTTATAAAACTCACCCAGCCCTTGCACTAAGCCGACAACGAAGGGGCTTAGCCCCGTGCGTACGCTTCGATAGTGTAGCAAGCAATGCTGCTCATTGAGGGAATCTACGGTAAAGAAGGGAGGCTTGTATCCAGAGAACGTGGAGCTTATGCGCTCGTGCATCTCGTTCATTCTGCTTAGTAAGCTGAACGTGTCTTGCCCGTAACTTTTCATCATGTCACTGTAATGTTCGGAGGCCGTGACCAGAACCCAAAAGCGGCCAAAATCTTCGAGGCAGGCTTCGGCGGGCGCGCCGAGAATTTTTGAGCACGCGCCGACAAGGTTGTACGCGATTTCATCGTCGTAGCTGCGAAGAGAAAGGAAGTCACCATCAGATGCACCGGATTCGCTTAATACCGACTGCCAAGCCTGCTCACCATGAACGGTCTTAACCATGTCGCGTATCGCTTTGTGGATCATTCCGTACATAAGTTCTCCTAGCCACTTATCACTCTATTGAGATTTTTTTATTGCCGCTTTATTTAGCGCGGAATATAGGGCCGTTTAACTATGAGCGAAGGATCTGCATCTGCTTTCGGTGAAAGCATTTGCGGCCTGCCTGCCTGGTTATCGGTTCCGTACAGGTTGCCGTTCACGTCGACAGACAAAGAGTGCATTTCGATCCAGAAATCGGGTCCTTCGGTGGGTAAATTCCACGAGTAATGACGTGTACCGTCGAGATTGAACTGAACGATTTTAGGAGGATTGAGATCGGTAACCCAAGCGCTGTCTTCGCTAACCGTGATATCAAGTGGCATGCCTAGGCCGCCCCATGTTGTCACGTACTCATACTCGGGATAGCGCTCGGAATCGCGAGCGGCAACTTGCTGGAAAACCTTGATGTCGCGATTGTCGCGGTCGAGAGCATAGAGCCTCTCATTCGGACCAAGTGCGAGCGAGTGAACGCTGCTAAATTGATGGGGCTCTTTGCCGCGCTCACCAAATTCCGAGTGGTAGCTGCCATCGGCATTACGCACAACGATGCGGGTGTTTCTTAAGCCGTCGGCGATCAAAAATTTACCGTCTGGCAAAAACGCGACGTCCTGTGGTTGGGCGTAGTGAGTGTCGTCTTCACCGGGAACATTTTTCTCGCCGAGTGTCATAAGCAATTTGTCGCCATCATTCGAGAAGACGTAAATGATGTGGCCGGTTTCATCGATGAGCCAGAGTCGCTTTTCGTCGTCATAAGGGCTCATCCGAATGCGATGCGGTCCGGGGCCATCTGTCCCCGTGAATAGATGGTCCCATTGATCCCAAACTTCTAGAAGCTCACCATCAGCGTTGATGACATATAAGCAGTTTTGCCACACCCGTCCGCGACCGCGGAGCACGTTCCAACCCAATGAGCCGGCGAAGTTGGTGTATTCACTCGGGACCGGACTCGGTAGCTGCGTCTCGCCTCGCTGTAGCACAAAGATGCGCTCTGTGGATTCGACATAAACACCAGAAGTGCCGCCCCACGAAAAACCCTCGGCGGCGAAAGGCTGCATCCAAGTTTGGGTGTTGAAATTGTAAGGAGCGGGCCCCCTTGAGTCGTCTTCTTCCGCTGCGAGTGTGAAGGCGGGTAACGAACAAAATGCTCCGATGGTTACTGCTGTCAGCCAGTTACGCAAGAGGAGGGTGCTTTCTGTTTTTCTGCCGCCTGCCATAGGCGGCTGCGAGGTCGTAATTAAGGGCATACGGCTCTCCTGAGGGAGGTTAATATTCTAATTTTGCCGCCAATGTGAATCGCTGCGGAAGGTCTAAGGTTTAAAGATAACAAGACTTTAGTGAGGCGCCAAGGAATAAACGCGAGTCTGCTCACTCGAGGTTTGTCGTTGGTAGAGGCATCTCCGGGCTTTCGTTTTGTCGAGCAGGAGTGAAACGCGCGCGCGGCTCCAAAGTACGTAGTTGTTCGAGCCAGAACACCCCATCAAATGGCGCGCTGTTACCGCGAGTACCTAAAAGATCAGTGTCGCCATCGCCATCCATGTCTCTCGCGATGAACTTGTCGAACATGCCGCGCTTGCGCCTCGAAACATCGTGGCGCCGCCACAAGGAGGAGAGGGCTGCTGTTTCACCCGGGTTTTCAAACCACGCGAGGCGGCCAAGGGCGTCGCCTACATTTACCTCGCCGTCGCCTTCACGAGCCCCGCTGCTGTAACTGCCTACAAAGACATCGCCGTCGCCGTCGCCATCGATATCGGTCACTAAAATTCCGGTGATTGTATCGGGCGCGAGGCTTCCTATTGGGTGATGGATCCATGCACTGTCTATAGACTCCGGTTGTTCTAACCACCCGAGAGCTGTGGTGAGTGATCCTGTCCCGATAGCGCCAATAATATCCAACCGGCCATCGTTGTTGAGATCAGCGTACTCGAGGTTAAATCCAGAGGCAGTTCCACCAACTATTCCGATGGCATGTTCAACAAAGTTTAATTTTCCGGGGTCGCTGCGGTTCTCGAACCACGCAAGCCGATTTTCTCCGCGACTGCCCACTATGACATCGAGATCACCGTCTCCATCGAGATCTTTGGGCTGCGCGTTCTGCGGGATACTATAACGACCTAACTCAGTTTCTGCCCACGAGGCGCCCTGCAAAGGGTTGCCTCTCACCGAAAAAATGGAGACAGGTGTCGACCGTAAAAGGTCGGCAGGCCCCGGTCTCTGAGCCCCTTTGTTTGCGGCGATCGCCTCGGGTGTTCCATCGCCATCGAGATCCTCGGCAAACACGCGAATGTAGGAGCCGTTGCCTTTAGTCATGGGGAGTATGAGGCGTTTCCAAGCCGCGCCCCGTCGAGCCTCCTCGGGACCGGGGTTCTGAAGGTAAATTAGGTGTGAAAGTTCTGCCGCGACAATAACATCAAGAAATCCGTCTCCGTTGAAGTCGCCGATGTCTGCATCTTCTGGGGCGGGAGAATCTGTGCCCTCGGCAAGCGTGATGTTAGTCCAGTCTGTGGGGGTTGCGCCGGCAAAAGCTATACGAACATGGCCCTCTGAGTCTGGAACATAATTTGGGTCGAATTCACTAGAGTCATATTCGCTGTCAGACTCATGGACAGACACAATATCCTCGCGACCATCATTATCTAGATCGCCGACGACCAACCCGTCACTCCCACTCAAGGCGAAGCCCGCTAACTCGGGCGAGTCGATTATCCACTCGCGCCACGTTATATACTCGCCGGAAGCTGCGGTTGCCGAACCAATCTGGGCGCCTATGCCTGTCATCTCTGTGGTCTTGTCGAGCGTCCCAGGTACTGCGGCGAAGGCCAATGCGCAAAGACAGGTCAGTGGGACCGCAAGATTGCGTACCCAGCGGATTTTTCGGTTTTGACGGTGGGTTCTCGTTTTTTGCATGAGTATGTTTTTTTTGCATCGGTTTATGAAAAAAGTGGCAAGCTCAATCATGCTAGCAGCGGCCGAGCAGAGAGGGAAGCAGTGCCTTATCCCTTCAGCCTACGGATTCGCCTGTGGATGATTCTAATTCTCGGTCGCATCCTTTATCATACCGATATGAAAGACCTCGAATTAAACGCGATACACCTCTCTTACACATCGCCTTCTCGATGGCTGCAGCCTTTAGGGAGACTCCTTGCTCGACTTCTGAGTGCGGCTGTTGGACTGCTCTGCATGTCAATCGCGCTAGCCCAACCATCAGCTCCAGAGCAGTCGCTTTCATTCGATGAGTGGGTTGAGGGATTGCGAGTCGAGGCATTGGGTTTGGGGATTCGCGCAGAAACGCTTGAAGCGCTGGACACCCTTGAGGCGCCACTAGCCAAGGTGCTCGAATACGATAATAGCCAGCCAGAATTCGTTCAGACATTCACTCGCTATCTCAATCTCCGCGTAACGGCTCGTCAGGTCGAACGTGGTCAGGCGCTGCTCGATGAACATTCTGAGCTACTTGCCGAAGTTCAAGCAAAATACAACGTTCAGCCGCATTACTTAGCTGCATTTTGGGCAATCGAAAGCAACTTCGGAAGTGCAACCGGGGGATTTTCCGTTCTGCAGGCGCTTGCCACGCTTGCGTATGACCCGCGGCGAGCTCAATTCTTTAGGGATCAGCTTATTACAGCGCTACGAATCCTGGATGCTGGACACATCAGCGCTGAGCGCATGACGGGTTCTTGGGCTGGCGCGATGGGGCAGCTGCAGTTCATGCCCAGTGTCTTCTTTAGCTACGGGGTTGACGGCGACGGCGACGGTCGAATCGACATCTGGAACAGCTTGCCTGACATTTTTCATTCGGCAGCCAACTTCTTAAGCCAATCCGGTTGGCGTGGAGATGAGCGATGGGGAAGGGAAGTGTTGTTGCCCCCAGACTTCGATTTTTCTCTAACCGGCGTTGCCGAGCGACGTTCTTTAGAGGCGTGGCGAATACTTGGCGTGCGGCAGGTAACCGGTGCGGACTTGCCTGTTGCGGAAATGGATGCTTCGGTGATCCTCCCCGCGGGTGCCGATGGTCCGGCTTTTCTTGCCTACAATAACTACCGCGCGACCCTTGCCTACAATCCTTCCACTTTTTATGCGCTGACGGTAGGTCATCTCGCCGATCGCTTTACAGGAAGCGGCCCGATTCAGCGGATGCCCTTGAATGAGCAGGCGATGAGCTTGGCGGATGTGAAGGAGTTGCAGGAGTTGCTCAATCGCGCAGGCTTCGACTCTGGTGAACCCGATGGGCGAGTGGGGCGACAAACTAGAAGCGCTATTAGGGCGTATCAAGAGCATCAGCATCTCAGAATGGATGCCTATGCCTCCAAGGCGCTGCTCGACAGACTGCGGTCTGAGCAAAAATAAACTCGAGAGAGATTGTTGCGTGCAAGTTCGCACATGAATCTGCGCTCGATGCAAACCCCATCAGAATGGAAGACAGCTGCGAGATCTCCCCATGACCACTATGACTCTAAACCCCGCTAGCCATTCAAGTAGTGACGATCGAAGCCTCGTGCTCTTTCGACGTATGGCGTGGATCACAATCGTCGCGGTATACGTCCTGATTCTAGTTGGGGCAAGCGTGCGTGCGTCGGGCTCTGGTATGGGTTGCCCCGATTGGCCTACCTGTTTCGGGCAATGGGTTCCTCCCACGAGTGAAGCTCAGCTTCCGGCAAACTATCAGGAAATATATGCCGCTAGAGGCTATGCAGAAACACGGTTCAACGTAGTCAAAACCTGGACTGAGTACTTGAACCGACTGTTGGGCGTCTCTATCGGCTTTATGATTTTGGCCACCGCGCTCTTCTCTTGGCGCACGCGGGCACACGACCCTGCCATTGCAAAAGCCTCAATAAGCGCGTTTCTTATGGTCGGCTTTCAGGGTTGGCTCGGGAGCAGGGTGGTCGGCTCTAATCTGATGCCGGGATTGATTACGCTTCATATGCTGGTGGCACTCGCAATCGTCGCCGTGCTGCTTTACGCAGTCGCTCAGGCGCGGCGAGGCATCATGGCATCGCAACCGGTGACGACAATCGATCGACGTTTCCCCAAGTGGCTTTATATTGTTCTTGGCATGACGATTTTGCAGGTTGCGATGGGGACGCAAGTGCGCGAGATGACAGATCTCATCAGTAAACTTCAGGGAGAGCAGATGCGCTCGAGTTGGATAGATGCGATGCCTTGGTTCTTCTACGTTCACAGAAGCTTTTCGGCAATTGTTCTGTTTAGCAACCTCTGGCTCGCGAAGCTTCTCATCACCTCACTTGGACTTGGCCATGCTCTTACTAAGATGACCCTTGCTATGATTGCAGTCATCCTGCTCTCTGTTATTTCGGGAGCGACACTTGGGCATCTCGGAATGCCTGCGCTTGTGCAGCCTACGCATCTGCTCGCCGCAGCCTTGCTGTTTGGTTTGCAATTTTTAATTTGGATGAGCTATCGCCACGCCCGAGACGCGAAGATGCCCCTCCGATCAATGGAAGTTTCTGCATGAGCGTCAGCACGAAAGAATTTGAGATAGTTGTCTTCGGTGCGACAAGTTTTGTCGGCAAAATCCTCTGTAATTACTTGTGTAACGAATACCGAGAGCCGAATTTGCGCTGGGCAATGGCGGCGCGTTCGAGTGCCAAACTTAGTGAGCTCAGGACAGAACTTGGTGAGAACGCAAAAGCGGTCCCCCTTATCGTGGCGGACTCTGCAGACGCTGAATCCTTGGCGCAGCTTTGCGATCGCTGTGAATTAGTCATCTCGACGGTGGGGCCGTATGCTCTGTACGGCGAACTGTTAGTCGAAGCCTGTGTCCGTGGCGGTGTTGACTACTGTGACCTGACGGGTGAGCCGCAGTGGATTAGACGTATGCTAGATCGCTACGAGGGCCTTGCTCAGCAATCTGGGGCTCGCATTGTGCACAGCTGTGGCTTCGACTCGATTCCCTCTGATTTGGGTGTTAGGTATCTTCAGGAGACCGCTCACGCTCAGTTTGGCAGCTACTGCGATAGAGTAAAGATGCGCGTCGTTAAGATGAAAGGAGGGGCGTCGGGTGGCACAGTTGCGAGCGGTCTCAATGTATACCGCGAGGCGGCCAAAGACCCTGCTCTGCAAAAAGAGCTCAGAGACAGCTATTCCCTCTGCCCACAAGGACATGAATTTACACAGCGACAACCGAACGTTGGCGTTGAATACGACGAGGATATGAAGTCGTGGGCGGGGCCTTTCATAATGGCCTCTATCAATACAAGAATTGTGCTGCGCTCGAATGCCCTTTGGCCGAACCACTACAGCAAAAATTTCCTTTACGATGAAGCTATGCTTTTAGGTGATGGTGAAAAGGGCCATAAGGCAGCGAAGAAGCTTGCGTTTGGAATGAAGTGGGGAATGATTGCAATGGCGATTGCGCCCATTCGGGCGTTAGCGCAACGGTTCTTTTTACCCAAGCCGGGAGAAGGTCCTACACCAGAGCAGCAGCGTAATGGGATGTTCGATCTGCATTTTATCGGTACCACCGAGTCGGGAGATAAGCTGGTCACCCGCGTAACAGGGGACCGCGATCCGGGCTACGGTTCAACAGCGAAAATGCTCGCGCAGGCAGGAATCAGCCTTCGCCGAGATGTTGATCAACAGTCTGTTGGCGGCGGCTTCTGGACCACTGCAACTGTTTTCAATGAGCGTTTCTATGAGCGGCTTCAAGCTCACGCGGGTCTGACTTTTGAGGTGCTAGAGACGATGCCTTCGACGAGTTTTGATTAAGGCAAGGGGCACGCTGGTGATTTAGAATGTGAGTTCGGCGCCACCATAGGTGAATATTGAATTCCTCTCCTGAAAGCCTTTTGGCTTATAAATCACGGCTCCTACCTCGATGCGCACGTTGAGGGGCGACACGTCCCATCGCGCTCTTAAATCCAGATGCTGGCCCATGTAGCTGTCAGTAGCTCCACTTGGGTCGCTCCGTTTTGTCCGTCCCAACGAATCGCGGTTGTCTGCAAGCCAGAAGTGGCGATAGGACGCCATCAAGTTGAGCGTTGGAACAGGGTTAAAACTCGCTCGAAGCCCTGGGGTGATAATATTGCTCGCGTTAAACACGCCATAGAAGCCGGTGGGCCCATAGGCGAATGCGGTTACACCAAAGAGTTGATTGAAGCGTTCTTGTCGCTGTGGCGTCCCCAAATCGTTGCCGCTGCCGTAGTCGAATTCAAACAAGACCCTTAATCGTGATGGAACATCGAAGCTGTAGCCTAGTTCGAAGAACGCGTATTCGGCACGGTGATCGCCGTGGCTGACGCTACCTTCTGCGGTTAGCCTTGTGTTGTCTCCTCTTTGCAACACGCCTTCAATTTCAAAATCAAACTGACCAGGCTGTGCACGAACCTCTGCACGCGCGCCCAGCGTTTCTATAGTGGAGTCGAGCACCTTTTCACTGTTCTCGCGGAGTGAGAAGTAGTAAACCTCGGTTCTAAGCCTGTCGAAATAGCCGCCGGTTTTGCCTGCTAACGGGGCTGGCTGTGTGGTAAAAACGCCATAGAAGCGGCGATTGTTGCTCGATTTATCCCATTCAAAATCATTCTCGAGCACCGAGGCCTTATCTGCGGGCAAGCGTTGGACGGGCTGTGTCGCAAACACTGAAACTTGGTTGCCGCTGGGAGCGGTATGCTTAAATTCGAAGCCATCAAAGGCATTGAAAGTATTGCGATAGATTGGTCGTGCTACAAGGCGCCTGCTGCCGTAATCCGTCGTAAAGCGGCCCAGCTTGAGTGTGGTGGCCTCCGATCCTAATTCGAGCTTGACGCTTGCTTGTTGAATGTCGAACGCGTTGACATCTCCGGTGCCCAAGATGCCGTCGGCATCGGCGAATTTCTGTCTCGCATCCATTACCTCGACTTGCCACACGCGACCGTTATTGACGTATTTCGCGTCGATCCGTGTGCGGAGTGTTAACACTTGATCATTAGGAGTTCCGCTCCTAACAGTGTTGTGGGCATTCTCGAAGCGGCTGCGGAATGCGCCAGAGACAGAGAAGCCTTCGGGTAGATTGAGGCTATCATCTAACCGCCACGCAGGGGAGTCTGCGGCGTGCGAAGAAAGCGCAAAAACAGTCAGGCAAGCTATCACTACAGCGAAGAGTTTCGGTGTGCAGGCTGGCGCAGCATGGTGAGAGTTACGACGATCTTCATTGCTTCGAATTGTGGAGCGCATACTTTTTCCGTAAGTTCACAAGCTTAGGCGAATAGGTTTAGCGCCTAAGAATAAATAAGAGACAAAGTCCGCCATTATAAGCCGCGGCAGTCATCAAATCATCCCGCAATTAAAAATGCCTTTACTGAGAACTCTCGTCTATCGCAAGGCGCAGTGGTAGTCTTGGACCAGTGCGTTTATTTGCGGTGGCTTGAAACGAAACCATCGATAGATTGGATGAGGTCGATTCGGCTATGTTCGGTTAGTGTCTCGCTGCGCGTTAAATTAACCTAAGGATTCTACACTAGATGCTTTTGTTTACTGCCCAGATAGTCGCTATTTTAAGCGTGTTGCTACTCGCAGTCGGCTATCTGAAAGCTGACCTCCACGCTGCCAGCGCACGTGTTTTTGGCCTTATTGCTCTTTGTGTTGTGCTCTACCTTATGAGTGGTATGACAGGGCCGAACATAGCGGTGCACTACCAGCTGGATTTCGGCCGCTGGCAACCGCTCGTGGGCGTTACAAGCAGCAGCATCTCAGGCCTTTTCATGCTTTATTGCTTCTTGATTTTTCAAGAGGCGCATCGATTTCCCCGCGCGCTCGCCGCTGCTTTCCTCTTACAGGTGTTCGCCGAACTCGCGCTAATGATTATCTCTTTGAGGACAGAAGGACAAGGCGGTAGCTTATTCAACGGTATTGCTTTTGTCCTCGACCTAATGCAGCTTGGTTTCGTTGGGCTTGCAATTTACTGGACACTCTCTGGCTGGAGCGCCGATCTAGTTGAAGACCGTCGCGTATTTAGATGGTTCGTGATTGGGGTTCAGGGAGCCCTCATATTCTTCGTACTTTTTCTTGAAAACTTTGTCTTCGATGATGGAGCCCAAGCCTTCGTGGGAGTTCAGGCTATTACCGTCTATTCGATTGCCGCGCTCGCACTCGGTATGCTGCTCGTCTCAATGAAATTTGACTACGTCTCGCTTTCACAAGCTATACGAAAAGTGACGGAGCGCGAATCAGCGCCTACAGAATCGACGAATGCGCCATTCGATATAGATGGGTTTAACGTGGCATTCAGAGAGGGATTTCTTTATCGAGAAGCCGGACTGACCATTGCCGTACTCGCCACCAAACTTGGTCTACCTGAATATAAACTGAGGGCGTTCATACACCAGGAGCTAGGTTTTCGGAATTTCAATGCTATGCTCCACGTTTATCGGGTGGCCGAGGCATGTGAAATACTGTCTGATGCGAAAAAGGCCAATCTTCCTGTGTTAACAGTCGCTCTATCAGTAGGTTATCAATCAATTACTCCCTTTAATAATGCATTCCGTGAACTTAAAGGGATGACGCCCTCCGAATTCCGTAAACAAGCACTCGGTCAGCTTGGGTAATCACCAAGCGATATTACTGATTTAAATCAGTGACCCCCTAGGCGCTCTCGAGTAGCCTTTGGAAAAAGACGCTGAGTAATGGGTGTATAGCCACAGCACTAACGCTGAGTTATTCTTGAGCCATATTTTAAAAGTACTCAGAGTCGAGCGTTTCCGTTCGCGAATTAAGAGGAAAATATTCAGTGAATCAACTCATCTTCGACATTTCCGTTTGGCTCGACGATACCGCGTGGAGCACTGCGATCCACGAGTCTTATTACTTATATAATTGGATTGAAGCGACACACGTCCTCACGCTAATGCTAAGTCTAGGGATTCTTTTCCTCATAGACATGAGGATGCTGGGCTGGGCGTTGCCCAATGTCTCCGCTACTCGTCTTGCCGAGCGTTTGAATACGCCTATGCTCGTCGGTTTTGTTGTCATGTTTATCACAGGCATCTTGCTGTTCTATGCCGTCCCAGTGCGCAGTTCCCAGAGTCTCTGGTTTAGAATAAAGATGGTGCTTCTTGTCGTCTGCGCGGTTAATGCGTACCTGTTTCATCGGCGTATGACACAGTCCATGAGTACTTGGGAGAATGCGCCTCGAGCACCGTCTGAGCTGCGTAAAGGCGCGTTAATATCACTGGGTTTTTGGACGGTGATCGTTCTGTGCGGCCGCTTTATCGCCTACGATTGGTACGATTGTGAATACCCCCAGCCCGACCTGGTACGCGCGCTTGCAGGGTGCATCGATGGTCAAACAAGATTCTGAATAATGCAGTTCCTCGCCGAGGCGAGGTGAGTCAACATGCAGGGAGTGAACAATGAATTCAGCAACAACTCGACAGACGCCTATTGGGCCCTATCCGCGCGCTGCTATTGCGACAGGTTTGCTAGCGCTTCTGCTCGCTTTCTCATTCTCAGGTATGCGATCTGAGGTCTGGACGGCGTTACTACCATTCTTTGAATGGATGGAGACGACATGGTTTGGTTACGTAGGCAAAACTTGGGGTGGTGCTTTCGCGACTATTCAAGCGGGTCACTTGGTCTCCCTCGGGGTGCTAGGCGGCGCAGTCTTGTTTAGCGATGGCCGTCTTTTAGGCTTGTATTCGTCTCTGCCGCTGCGCGATGTGATCGATGGTTCGCATCAGGTATTCAAGTGGGCGCTGGCCGTGGTTGTTTTTACTGGTGTTTTTATGGTTTGCGGGGTCGCCGTTAAAGTCTACTACCTGCCGGTATTCTGGTACAAAATGCTTACCCTCAGCGTAGGCGTTCTTTTTGCATTCTATGTCCGAAAGCCGCTCGTCGATCGTGACCTTAGCGATGTCAGTCCACTGGTCATCAAACTTACTGCCGTCGCGAGTATCATGGTGTGGTTCACCGTTGCTGCGACGGGTCGCTGGATCGGATTCAGCTAATAGCGCTGCTGCGTGAGTACAAATTGGAGAATATGATGAGTGATACTAAGAAAAGCGAAGGTGAAAGCCGGCGAGGGCTAAAGGACGATGAGATAGCTGCAATGATTGTTGCCGGTAGCATCGTCGTCTTTTTTGCAGTCTATTGGATTTTCGAGATCATGTCGGTTAGAGAGTTATTAGAAATGGCTTATGGCTAGAGTCTGAATTCCGCGTTCTCAAGAGTTAACGAAACAATAAGAAACGCAAAAATTGCACTGCGGAATTCAGATACCTAATGAGCTATTGAAGTGGCGAGTAATCCGTCGCCTTCATGAATATTTTTTCTATTCCCGCCAAGATAGGGCCGTTCGCGTTAGACGCTGCGGCCACTTCTGCCCATTCAGGGTCTGCGATAAACGCTTGCCATGATGCATCTGCCGCCGCTCGGCTTTTGTGCTCTAACACGTAAACCAATTTGTTTTCGGCGTCCTCTCCGTCTGTAGGCGCCCAGTAGGCAACGACCTCCATACCGTGCTTTCGGAAAATACGTGTCGTATGGTCTCGAAAACGCGCGTGGAGATTATCGAGATTGCCGGGCGTTGCTGTGTAGGTCCGAAGTTCAAAGACCTTACCTTCTTCTTGCGCCATGCTGGGGTTCAGCAAAGCAGTTGCGAGCACTAAAGCGAATGATGCGGCTAGAAAAGCACTTGTTCTAAGGCGCTTGGCTATCGTGCGTGTCGCACCTGTCGTAAAGGGTATTTCCGATTTCGCTGATTGGTTAGATTTCATTGATACTCTCCTGGTCGCGGAGGCGACGGCTGTTGTATTGTGAGTGACGCCTTAATAAGGTATCACAAGCTTTAGATTCAATGAGATATTTAGTGTGAGCCTAGGCTCTGATCCATAGTCTGAGCAGGACTGTCAACTTCGCATTTTCCAATTTCCCTAGCAGGGACGCCAACAACCGTTGTGTGTGGTCTTACATCGCTTAGGACCACGCTACCGGCGCCTATTTTGGATCCGCTGCCGATTTCGATGTTGCCCAATACCTTGGCTCCTGCAGAAATTAACACGCCCGAGCGTACTTTAGGATGGCGGTCTCCCTGTTCGTTGCCGGTTCCGCCAAGCGTGACGTGCTGGAGTATCGATACATCATCTTCGATAACACAAGTCTCTCCAATTACGATACCTGTCGCATGGTCGAACATGATTCCCATGCCCAATGTGCATCCTGGGTGGATGTCCACGGCGAACACCTCTGAGTTTCGACTCTGGATAAATGATGCGAGTGCTTGTCTTGAATTCCGCCAAAGGTAGTTCGCAAGGCGATGAACCTGAATTGACTGAAACCCTTTAAGATAGAGCACTACTGGTAAGTAAGTGTTCGTTGCCGCATCTCTGTCATAAACCGCTCTGATGTCTGCACTGGCGGCGATGATGAGATTGGGTGCAGCCTCGAAGGCTTCCTCGAATAGTTCGCGCAGCGACACGGCAGACATAACTTCATCTGCGAGTTTGTTTGCGAGTATCACGCTCAGAGCTGAAGCAAGGCTGCGATGATTTAGAATGCAGTTATAGACATAGCTGGCAAGAATCGGCTCTTGGGCAATGACGCGCGTTGCTTCCTCGCATAGTTTTGTCCAAATCAGTTCTGGATTACGTTCGTTAATAGCTGTGTTCAATGCAATTTCCTTGGAGCTGTAGTTTAAATACGTAAAACCGCTTAGATTTTTTCAGCGCTGTAAAGTAACGATTTAACTAGTAACTTAGCTATGTTACCAAATGGGTGACTCAGAGTCGTATTTTCGAATAGCTCTATCTATGTGCTCCGCGCGGATCATGTTATCGCCGCTTTCAGCTGTCACAAATAGGGCTTGGTTGGCTAGCGTGTTGATGCTTCGAGGATTGCCGCTTGTATTGTTAAATAGCTGAGAAACTGCCTCTATGTTGAAGAGGCCTGAACGCTTCGATTCGACCTGGATAAAGGTGTATGATATTTGGGTTTTAACGCTCTCGATTAGATATAACAGGATACCCGTGTTGAGATGCCAAAAAGTTTGATCAGTTCTCGCTACCTCGGCGTCGCTTACGCTCTCTCTGTCGTGGTGTTGCCACTGCTTCCGGAACAGGCGCACCCGCAGGAAAGTGGCAGTCGCCAGCAGATGAGTCAAATGGAGCACTGGCAGACATTGGTGCAGGCGGACCAAAGGTTTGCCTTGTTGACCACTCAAGCGGGCAGACGCGCCGCGTTTCTCGAATTTCTTGCTTCAGATTCGATTGTTTTTCGTGACGGTCCCGTCGACGCCTTAACGCTTTATTCGAGCCCCAGCTTCGCAGAAGAGGCAAGTGAAATCGATTGGAAGGCACACTATGTCGATGTGTCCTATGCCGGTGATTTAGGGTTGTCAGCGGGGCCTTTGACTGTGTTCAACGACACCGGCACCGATTCTTACGGCCATTTAATTTCTATCTGGCGATCTTCGTCGGCAGGCTGGGAGTTGATGGCGGATATCGTGGTCAATATCCCAGGTTTTCTGAGTCTTGATGTGGAGCCAAACTATTCTGATACGCTGCCGGTGATTGCCGAAACCGCAAACCCGACAAGCGTGGCTGTTGCCGAGAATACGCTGCAGTCGCTCGTGGACGCCGATGAGTTATTTGGGCGTTCGATTAACTTCAGAGGAGGACAACGTGCGCTGCTGCGCTATGGTCTCGAGAATACGCGTGTTTATTTACCGGGTATGGGACCAGCGGTCGGTGCCGAGGCAGCGAGTTCGGTTTATGGTGCTTTTCTCGATAATCAATTGGCTACCACTAACCCTATCAATCTAAGTAACGTAGGCGCGTATTTGTCGAGTTCTCGGGAGATGGGATATACCTATGGAACCATGGAAACCGACAGCAATGCCGCTGAGGCGGGTTTTCGCACCAGCTATATGCGGCTGTGGCGATTTAACCAAGAGGGTGAGTGGCGGATCGCCGTCGAGGTGTTAAGTCCGTTTTAATCGCTAGTCAGTCGATTGATCAGAAAGGAAGGTGAATTCGGTCGGCAGACTGGTGCTAATCTCCCCGTTGCTGTTTATCAGTTCGAGTTTCAATTCATAGGTCCCCGTCTTTAATGTCTCGGTTTGGGTCTGCATACTAAATCCAACCATTGGGAAATCTGAGTCGAGTCTCGCGCCTTCTACGACGTCAATGTCTCTTCGCTCAGTTCTGGCCCCCGTGTTAGTAAGAGGTTTTCCATCGATCAATAGACGGATTTGCTCAACTCTGCTGCCTTCGGCGAAGGCCCAGCCGCTCACCGTAAAGTTCTCATCGACGGAAGTCCCGGCTAGCGGTGAATCTATCCAGCCTCGAGCTGGAATTGGGCAATTCCCTGTTCGAGGTTTGGGGTTTAGCTTTAGAGCATAATAGGCAAAACGCTTAGCTCCGCCGAGAAGCTCAATCTGTTCGACTAATTCAAGCGTTCCGCTGAGGCCGCATGCCTGTTTGAGTACGGCTCGTTTTTGCTCGAAATTTAGCGTGCTGTCTTCAGTAATCAGTAACGCAACTGCATCTTTATCGCGTTTACTAAGCGCCACGGCATCCATCTCCCAAAGCGAGAGTTGGAGTGCACGGCCATCACGAATGGCTTTTTCGGCGTCTAGCGTATAAGTTGCGTGAGCTTCGCCTATTCCGGCGAAAACTAACTGTGCCGCTGTGTAGTAATTATCTGTCACCAATAGAGGCGGACGCTCGAAATTATCGGCGATTACTCGCCGCGTCTCAGCAGCAAATCGCGTCCATCCGGCCATCTTAGTGGAAAGTACCTCGATCCCGAGTAAGGGTTGGAGTTGTTTGTGCAGCGACTGGGAACCAACACCTATGAGTGCAAGTAAGCTGCCCAAATAGCCCATAGCGACGACGAGCGCGATGGCTAGGTGTTTTGACGGCAGGGGGGCGGTTAGCCTGCGAAGGGCTGCGGGCGCGTAAACTAGAAGCGGGATAGTCCCAGCGAGCGGCCAGTGGATAGTCGTACTCGTTGGATCGCTCCACGGCGCGAGCGCCGCAAAGAGCGCTATATGCAGCACAGCGATGCACGCAATCAATCTAGCGGAGGGAGTTGCGTTCCGAAGCGCGCAGGTGGCTGTAGCGAGCAGAAGCCCATACATCAGGGGCGTCGATATCAATGCCTGCTCGAATAAATGGAGTAGCCCCTCTGGGCGAAACTCCCAAGGATGCCGGTCGACTAGGTAGAACGTCAGGCTTCCCATCTTGTTCGCTATATTGAACATTATGACCGGCATCAAGCCTACCGCCGCGACGGCAAAAGCGAGTAGCGTGCGTGGATTGCGCCATAGGTGTCGTGACTGGGTATCCCATAGGAGCAATAAAATCGCTCCTGCGGGAAATAAACTAAATCGATAGTGTGTCGCGAGACCAAGCGCGACAACCACGCCAGTAGCGACCCATAAAATCGTCGCGTTACTGGTGCGTGCACGGGTGAAGAAACCGATTGCTAGAAGGCCAAAAAAAACAAGGGGTACATCGGGAACGGCGAGGAGGCCCAGCGAGCTGGCCAGTGGCAGGCACAGAGACAACAATGCCGCCTCACGTGCCTCAATCTTGCCGACTAACGGTAACGCTACCCAATAAATCGTTGCAGGCAGACTGCAGCCCATGAGGAAGAAAACTATGCGTACAGCGAAGGGAGTCTCGCCAAAAGCCGCGGCCCCCAGTCCTGTGAATAATGCGCTCATAAAGGGGAGGTCGCTATAGGCGAGGGCGGGCCGTGTCGATTCTAGCCAGTAAAAAATCTCGTCGCTGTAGAGTTCCAGACGCACGGCGAAAAGCGCTTTTACCCCGATTATCAGACCTGCTAGTGGCCAAAGCCAGCGTCTTGCGAGTCGCTGCAACAAGTCTTGGTGAAAGGTGTCTTGTGAGTTAGTCACGACGTTCTCTTTTATTCGGCCTTGGGCTTTGGTAGTAACCGAAGGTTTGTATCAATGAATACTCGAAGATTGCTAAAGCTGCTTCACCGGAATCAGTTTGGCCGGAAGCGCGCGCCCCCCAAGTTTTTTTAATTGTCCGATAAATAGCACAACTGCAAGCAGCATTGTGAGTATCCAGAGACCTGAAAATTCGGGGTGAGAGGCAAATGTCCCGAGTTGATAGAGGCATGTTGCCACGGCGTAGGCAAGGCCTGTACTCCAACTAAAGACAAGTAGCATATAACGCCAGCCTGCTTCTTTTGCTACTGCGCCCAGCACAGCCACGCAGGGCGCATAGAGAAGAACGAAAACCAAATAGCAGAAAGCCGCGAATGCGTTCGGAAATAACGCAGCCATGTTAGTAAGGGTGGCTGTCTTTATTTCTTGTGTCTGAGCAACCTCTTCGAGATCACTGACATCACCAATAGACATACCTAGCGGATCGACTAGCGTATTTCGCAGGGCGATTAGCTCTTCGCCAACAGAGGTGAACGCTGAAGTTAGGGCTGCGCTAAGGTCAGGGGTTGATGGTGTATCGCTGGATTTTTCGGGGCTATACAGCGCATCCAGTGTGCCAACGATAGCTTCCTTCGCGAACATTCCAGTAAAAAGACCGACAGTGGCCGGCCAGTTTTCTTCGCCTATACCCATCGGCGTAAAAACAGGGGTTATTGATTTACCGATTGAGCTGAGCAGGGAACGCTCGCTATCTTCGTTGCCAAAGCTGAAATCACTGCCGATCGAATTGAGGAAACTCAACGCTATCACTACGGCGACAATGGTCCTGCCAGCGCGTCCGATAAACCCGCGCAGCCTGAACCAAGTAGTAAACACGATGTTACGTAGTATAGGCAGATGGTAGGCGGGCATTTCTTGAAAAGAAGGGCTGATTTCTCCGGAAAAGAGTTGGCGCCGAAAAACCCAGCCAGTGAAAACGGCTAGGCTAACACCGATGAAATAGAGGCCGAATACGATATTTTGCCCGTTGCTGGGGAAAAAAGCTGCAGCGAAAAGTGCATAAACGGTGAGCCTGGCGCCGCAGCTCATAAATGGTGCCATCGCAATCGTCATTAACCGATCACTGTCTCTCGAAAGCGTCCGCGTTGCCATTACCGCGGGGACATTGCAGCCGAATCCGACAATGAGAGGGACGAACGCGGTGCCTGGCAACCCGATGCTGGCCATTAGCCGATCGACTACGAATGCCGCCCGAGCGAGATAGCCCGAATCCTCCAAGAGCGAGAGGCTCAGGTAGAGAAAACCAATAACCGGGATAAACGTAGCGACTAGTGTTATGCCTCCCCCCAGCCCATCGGCGAGAAGAGTGCTAAGCATCGCGGGGGCACCGACCGAATTAAGTAGCCATCGGCTGCCATCGACGAGCACGGCTGCGAATAGAATGTCGAAAAAATCGATAAACACGGCGCCGAGGTTTACTGCGATAGCAAACATGAGATACATCATGAGCAGAAACAGCGGGAAGCCCAGCCAGCGGTTTAGAACGAGCGCGTCTATGCGTTCGGAGACACTGTCGGCGCTGAGGCTTACCTCGACTACGCCATCGATAAGCTGTCTTGACCTTGAATACTGCCTCACCAGCGCGTCTTCCTCTTTATGATCGCTATGCTTGGGCTGCAAGGACACCGCATCTTCCGCAGTAGGCGCTTCACTTAGCGCGAGGAGCAGTTCGTCAACACCGATTCGACGTGCGGCAACCATTTCGATAACCGGAATACCGAGACGAGCTGAGAGTTCACGAGTGTTAATGATCAGGCCCTGCTGCGCAGCGACATCAAGCATGTTGGCAACAATGAGAGTAGGGAGACCGTGTTCGAGCAGTTGCTGGGTTAATACTAGGCTGCGTTCAATATTGCTCGCGTCAATTACATTGATGACGAGATCGATTTCGCCATTACGCAGATACTCTTGAGCAATTTTTTCATCGAGCGCTTTGAAATCCTCGCTTAGCGAATAAACCCCCGGCAGGTCAACCAACTCAAAGTCGTGCAACCCTGATGAGAACAAACCGAACTTCTTCTCAACTGTGACGCCCGGCCAGTTCCCTACTTTTTGGCGACCGCCCGTGAGCAGGTTGAATAGCGTAGTTTTTCCGCAGTTTGGATTTCCAAGAAGGGCGATTTTTTTCATTTTACGATAGCCAGTTGTGTTCCATTGAAGTGATGGATCTAAGCGTTAGCCATGGCTGTGTAGCAGCGATTGCAAGTGAATCATAGAGGCCTCTTGGCGGCGTATACTCACGGAACTGCCGCCGACCCGGACTTGCATTGGATCGCCTAATGGTGCGACCCGCAGTTTTGTAATTTTGGCGCCGGGCACAAAGCCGAGTGCGTAAAGCCTGCGTTTTAGTTCCGGGGTATCTCCCACTATATAGTCGATAGTGCGCGCTTCGCCCAGTGGAAGCCCATCGAGGCTTTGAGAGCTCTCGTCCTTGGCCGTCTGTGTTGATCGCCCATGCGGTATTAAGGATGACTGTGACCCTGAGTTTGGTGAGACAGGTTTTGTATCAATTTTGGTCATACCAAATCCAGTTGTTCTTACGCGGTGTGTGAGCATTTAGCGGGCGTGCAATTACACCCTATCCCGCTCAGGGGTTAAAGTAGCAATTGCAAATACATTTGACAATCATTCTCATTTGCATCTAGACTAGAGCCACTGCATGAGGATTAAGCGCGATGTATGTGTGTATTTGCCGCCAAGTCACTGACAATCAAATTCGCGAAACCTGTAAGAGTGGCTGCGATAGCTTTAGCGATCTCCGCGCACAGCTTGGTGTTGCAAGCGAGTGTGGGTGCTGCAGCAAACTTGCACGAAGTATAGTTAAAGAATTTGGGCGCGCCGCTGCGCCTTCGCAGACGGCTTAATTTTCTTGACTGCTCGTAATCCCTTCTTTGCCCCATGTCACTAAGATAAGAACCCGAGATAAGGTGCTTGGGCACGTTCAGTACTTATAAATGGTATTAATGCGCCCGATTTCCCGTATACATTCGTGACCCTTACTACACTTGATGGCTTGGCTTGTCTCGATACTTTCAACAAAAGCGTAGAGGGTTCAGCTTGACATTACCTGACACAAATTAGACCCTCACAGTCGTTACTTAGCCGAAAAAATCAGCGTGACTTCGAGACTCCAAACTAGTCTCAGACTCGGTATGTGACAGAATTCGCCTAATTTTTATCAAGACGCTACGCGCAGAAACCCAGGGGCAATTATGAAATCTGATGCGACTGTACTTAAACACCTCAATAAGGCGCTAGGGAATGAACTGATCGCCATTAACCAGTATTTTTTGCATTCACGTATGTTCCAAGATTGGGGTCTGAGCAAGCTGGCGGAAAAGGAATACGAAGAGTCGATAGATGAAATGAAGCATGCTGATCTGCTAATCCAGCGTATCTTGTTTCTAGAAGGCCTCCCGAATCTTCAGTCGCTTGGTAAAATATTGATCGGAGAAAATACTCGCGAGATGCTCGAGTGTGATTTGCAACTCGAAATGATTGCGTGCCCTGACTTGAGAGAAGGGATCGCTTACTGTGAGTCTGTGCAAGACTTCGCGACGCGTGACTTACTTAACTCGATTCTCGTTAGCGAAGAAGAGCATGTCGATTGGTTGGAGTCGCAGTTAGGGCTTATTGACCGCGTGGGCATTGAAAATTACCAGCAATCGATGATTTAGTTCTGTGGTTAAAAACTTACGAAAATTCAGCAATTTTCGAGGTTAGATTACTTTGCCTAACGATTCTCATTCTTCGCTCCAGGCATGCATCGACCTCGGTTCAAACAGCTTCCATCTACTCATTGCTAAATGGGCGCCCGATCGCATCGAAGTCGTCGAGCGGTGCAGTGAAAGGGTGTTACTAGGAGAGGGGGTGCGGGCAAGCGGTGCGATCTCTCCCGCCGCCTTTGAGCGCGGATTAGACTGCCTCAAGCGCTTCGATGAAATACTTTCTCGCTACCCCATTGAGCGCTATTGGGCGCTCGGAACCAATACCTTTCGCGTTGCAGGTAATGCGCAGGAATTCATCAATGCGGCAGATAGTCTGGGCATCCACATTTCACCTATTACGGGGACGCAGGAAGCAGTCTTAATTTATACGGGTGTTCTCAGCGGCCTTCCCAAAAACCATGCCCGACGTCTCGTAGTTGATATCGGGGGCGGGAGCACCGAAGTCATTGTCGGACATGGATCAGGGCAGGTGCTAACCGAAAGCCTTTCGATAGGCAGTGTTGCATGGCGTGATACCTATTTCAGTCGTGCTCATTTCACTCAGCAATCCCTTGATTCAGTCATGGATTCAGCGTTAGCTGATGCACGTAAGCTTTTCTCTAAGGTCGCGCCAGCCGTTAAATCAGCGGGGTGGGATGAGGCGTTCGCTGCATCTGGCACGATAAAAATGCTCGCTTCTATTTGCGAAGCTCACGGCTTTGCAGCCGGGCAGGTATCGCAGGAAGCGCTGCTTACTCTCAGAGAAGCGTTTGCTGAACATGCTCTCTCGGGTACAAGTTTGCAAGGACTCAAAGAGCGCCGTAGGGATCTTCTTCTGGCGGGCTGGAGTGTTCTACTCGGCGTGATGCAGGCCTGCTCGATAGACACAATTACCTTCAGTGCAACGGCGCTTCGCGAGGGGATGCTCGAATTTATGATGCGCAACCAACAAGCGCTTCGTATTATGGATAACGAAGAAATGCCGCGCTTCAAGACGCGCAACTAAGTCTTCGGTTAATACGCTTGGAACTAGGTGAGCTTTTCGAGCAATTTTTGTTGAACACCATGTGTGAGTCCCTCCGTTTCTACGGGGTGAATCTTAGCGTATTCCCCGTCAGCTCCTAGCTCCCAGCACTGCGCTTTGTCCTCCAGGTACCAGTGGATCTCCGCAAGGATGCGGCTTTGATGCTTTTTCTTAAGGATAGGGAAGCACACCTCTATGCGATTGCTTAAATTGCGCTCCATCCAGTCCGCGCTCGAGCAGAAGAGTTGTTGATCGGAATTTTTAAAGTAATAAACGCGGGAATGCTCCAAAAAACGGCCGATGATGGAAACTACGCGGATGTTTTCGCTAACGCCTTCAATGCCGGGTCGCAGACAGCACATGCCGCGCACGATAAGGTCAATTTTTACGCCAGCATTCGATGCCTCGTAGAGTGCGCGGATCATTTCAGGATCTGTGAGTGCATTAATTTTCGCGATTATATGCGCTTCCTTACCGTCTCTAGCTGCTTGCGCCTCTTCGGCGATCATTTTGAGAAGCGATTTTTTCAAATTAAAAGGTGCATGTATCAAAAGGTTGGGGTGGATTTTCTTTCCCATTCCGGTGATTTGCTGAAAAACCTTGTGTACATCTGCGCAGAGCGTTTCATCCGCAGTTAGCAAGGAGTAATCGGTGTAAATCAACGAATTCTTGCGATGGTAATTCCCCGTTCCAAGGTGGGCGTAGCGCTTCAATTCATTGCCTTCACGACGTACAAATAACAGCATTTTAGCGTGGGTTTTGTAGCCCATGACACCGTACACAACGACTGCGCCTGCCTCTTGAAGAATGCTAGCAAATTTAATGTTTTCTTCTTCATCGAAGCGCGCGCGTAGCTCTATTACTACGGTTACCTCGGTACCGAAGCGCGCGGCTTCAGCCAGCGCCTGAACAAGTTCAGAGGACTCATTTGTACGGTAAAGCGTCTGTTTTATTGAAAGTACTGAGGGGTCTTTTGCCGCTTGGCGTACCCAGTCGATGACAGGTAAGAACGATTCATAGGGATGTAAGAGTAGCTGGTCTTCGCGCGCGACGGCGGCGAAGATAGATTGATGCTCCTCTAAGGCTTTGGGGAGGCCCGGACTAAATTTCGGAAACCGCAGGTCAGGGCGATCGACCATGCTAAAAAGCGCCATTAGTCTCTGCAAGTTGACAGGACCATCGAGGGTGAAAAGCTCTTCTTCTGTTAAGTCGAAGCGGTCTAACAGGAAGCCTGTCAGTTCCGCCGGGCATTCTGCGCCAACCTCAAGCTTGGTTGCAGCTCCAAAGCGTCTGCTGTGAAGCTCGCCTTTCAGTGCCATGGCAAAGTCTTCAACTTCGACATTTGACATCTCAAGGTCAGAATTTCGTGTAACCCTAAACTGGTGGCATTCTGTCACGCTCATACCGGGGAAAAACTCGTCGACATAGGCATGGATAATCGATGATAAGAAAACGAAATTATCCCCTTCACCCAGGATTTCTCGCGGAATCTTGATGAGACGTGGGAGCGATCTTGGTGCAGGGACGATTGCAAGGCCGCTGTCGCGACCGAAAGCGTCTTTTCCGTCGAGTGAGAGAATGAAGTTAAGGCTTTTGTTCACCAATCTTGGGAAGGGGTGCGCTGGATCTAGACCGAGTGGACTTACAACCGGCACAACTTCGTTGAAGAAGTAGTCGCGAGTCCATTTCTTTAACGCATCACTCCATTCGTGCCTTGCCAGAAACCTAATCCCTTCGTTTGCGAGCGAGGGGAAAAGGTCTTCGTTGAGAATGCGGTACTGCTCGGATAATGCCTCGCTCACCTGCTGGTGCAGAATTTTGAGAGTTTGCTCTGGGTATTGGCCATCGGCGCCGGGGCGCTGTCTGCCGAATCCTAGTTGTTTTTTGAGACCAGATACGCGTATCTCGAAGAATTCATCAAGATTTGAGCTAAAAATAAGCAAAAACATGAGCCGTTCGAGCAGTGGGTGATTCTCGTCTTTCGCCTGCTCTAACACTCGGAGGTTGAATTTGAAATAGCTTAATTCGCGGTTTTCGTAGTATTCGCTACTAATTAGATCAATTTCTTTGTTGCTATCTGTGCTCACGCCATTACTCTCATCGGACGGATATCCCGCAATCGATGGAGTGGCGGGTGCGGATTCATTCGCAATGTACTGCGAAATGTCTGTGTCTGTCGATTCCTGCATCGGCTTTTCCGTAAATATAGTCTATGCACGTAGTCTAGCGAGAACAGGTAAAAGACAGTGTGACGATTGGATGACAATTTCAGCGGTAGAAGGTTATCAAACGCCGAAAAAGCGTCAGATATTCTCTGTCATATTATTGTAATATTTCCGTCATATAGTGTGACGCTTGGCAGGCTAATCACTAAGTTTGCAATGCTGCTTCTGCTAAGTTTTTTAAAAAAACTACCTAGGAATCAATAATATGAGCGCTAAATTTAAGAAAATTACTAGCATGGGTTTCGCGAGTTTGATCGCCGCAGCCTTTTTAGGTAGTGCGACGCTCAGCGCCGCAGACATCGATCCTGCCATTCCAGTCTACGAAAGCACCAGCGGGGTCTCGGGAAATCTCTCAAGCGTCGGCTCTGACACGCTCGCCAACTTGATGACTCTTTGGGCAGAGGATTTTAAGCGCGTCTATCCGAATGTGAACATTCAGATCCAAGCGGCTGGATCGTCCACAGCCCCTCCCGCCTTAACAGAGCGCACCGCGAACATTGGACCAATGAGCCGCGAGATGAAAGACAATGAAATAGAGGCGTTCGAATCTCGGTATGGTTACAAGCCTACCGCTGTTCCCGTAGCAATAGACGCATTGGCCGTTTATGTACACAAAGATAACCCTGTCGAGGGTTTGTCCATTCAACAGGTCGACGCGATCTTCTCCTCGAATCAGCGCTGCGGTTATGCGAATGATGTCACCAACTGGGGGCAGTTAGGCCTAACAGGTCCTTGGCAGCAGCGCGGTATTCAGCTTTTTGGCCGCAATTCTGTGTCTGGGACTTACGGCTACTTTAAGGATGCGGCGCTGTGCGATGGCGATTTCAAAAATAACGTCAACGAACAACCGGGATCTGCGTCTGTCGTGCAGTCAGTGAGTACGTCGATAAACGGCATAGGTTACTCTGGCATTGGGTATCGCACCTCAAGCGTTCGTGCAGTGCCTATTTCGCGTAATCCTGGCGACGAATTTTATGACGCGACTCCTGAAAACTCGGTCGCGGGTAATTACCCTCTCGCGCGCTTCCTTTTTGTTTACATTAATAAGGCGCCCAATACGCCTCTACCCCCTCTCGAGCGTGAGTTTCTCAAGCTCGTACTGTCGCAGTCCGGTCAAAATGTTGTGCTAAAAGATGGATATATCCCTTTACCGGCGCGCGTCGTTGAGGGAACTCTGCGGAATCTGGGTATTTGATTCCGAAAACAGGCTGAGTAGCTTTTCAAACTAAGTCTTTACTTGCAGTAACCGAGGCTAGACGAACACCGTTCGCGCTAGCCTCTTGCATTTAACGTTGACCGGAACGCCGCGCTTTTTCAGAAGTATCCCAGTATCGGTGACTCTTCTGGCATTAAACTGTAATATTCGCGCTCATCGACAAAGAAACTGATCACATGCCAATAGAGACTCCCCCCGAGACGCAATCGCCACGCATGGATAGCAGTGTAAACCAAGCAAAAAACTCCTCGGCAATGTCCTCCGAGAAGCTTGCGTTCCGTCGCCGTTGGCGTCACCTAAGTGACAAAACGGCGAAGGTAGGTATCGCTGTTGGCGGCATAAGTGTGATTGTCGCAATTTTACTCATCTTTGCTTACTTGTTTTACGAGGTCGTGCCACTTTTTGCCGGAGCTAAGGTCGAGCAGTGGTCATCCTATGCACTGGAGGATTCCTCAGAGAGTCTGCACTTAGCGATCGAAGAGCAATCCGAAATGGCAATGAGGTTGGGAAGCGATGGGGTGGCGCGTTTCTTTGACCTGAGCAGCGGTGAGAGCGTAGCGTCTATCCCGATAAACCTTCCCGAACAAGCGCGAATCACCAGTTTTTCCCTCGATTCAGAGCAATCGGGTTTATTTGCGCTAGGATTGGCGACTGGCGAAGCAGTCATTGCCCGATATGCCTACGACACGCGCTTTGCTGAGCTAGACAATCGGCGCATTCTCACCCCTAAAATCGACTATCCTTTCGGAGAAGCGTCCTACAAGCTCGCCGACGGTAAAGCATTGGCATCGATTGCACTTCGTACCTCTGGCGAAAACATGGTGCTCGCAGCAACTGCCGAAGGCGGTGACCTGAGCTTGCTAAAAGCGAGTAAACAGACAAGTCTTTTCGCTGCGTTCGACCTCGGGGGCGGTGCAGAGTTCGAAATAGAAGAAAGAAAATTAACCGGATTAACTCTCGGCGGTGAGCAACTATTTATTGACGGCGATCGTTTCTGGCTGTTTGTTATCAACGATGAAGGGCTGGCTCGCCTTCTCAATCTCCGCTCGGTTTTCACGGCTGCCAATCCGCAATTTGAAGTACGGGCATTGCTGACAGAAGGCCGTGCCAGTCCGACGGACATCTCGTTTCTGCTCGGGGGAATTTCGCTGCTAGTGGCAGATGATCAAGGCGCGATAGCGCAGTGGTTTCTTACCAGACGAGATGACACCGTTGCGCTTGAAAAAATTCGCAACTTTGAAAATTCAGAGTCGCCAGTTGTCTTGCTGAGTCCAGAACAGCGTCGAAAAAGTTTTGTCAGTGTCGATTCGCAGGGCACGGTGTCTTTATTTAACACTACCGCAAGGCGACAGGCTTTCACTGGGGAGTTGGCGGCCGAGGGCGTTAGCGCTATTGCGATCTCGCCCCGCGGTGATGCGCTTCTAATTGAGGCCAGGAACGGACAAATGACGCTCTGGGACGTTGAGAATAAACATCCTGAGGTCTCCTGGTCCGCGCTGTGGAGTCGCGTTTGGTACGAAGGGTATGGCGAGCCCGATTTTATATGGCAATCCTCTGCCGCATCGAATGAGTTTGAGCCCAAATACAGTTTGGTTCCTCTGTCGTTTGGCACCCTAAAGGCTGCTTTCTACGCCATGTTGCTAGCCGCGCCGCTCGCAATTTGTGGTGCGATATTCACCGGCTATTTCATGGCTCCAATGATGCGCCGCAAAGTTAAGCCTCTCATTGAATTAATGGAAGCGTTGCCAACTGTTGTATTGGGTTTTCTTGCTGGCCTCTGGCTCGCGCCTTTTGTAGAGAACAACCTCCTCGGAATCTTCACCGTATTGGTCTTGCTGCCAACGAGTATCTTGCTTGCGAGTTTTGTCTGGGTGCAGCTGCCGAACGATCTCAGGCATCGTATACCCGATGGCTGGGAGGCGGGGATACTGGTACCTGTGATAATTGCGTTTACTGTGCTTTCTTTTGCTATTGCTACACCTCTCGAAGCGCTTTTATTCGGTGGCGACATGCGATTTTATCTCACTAATGAACTAGGTATTAGCTACGATCAGCGTAATGCCATGGTGGTAGGATTCGCGATGGGGTTCGCGGTGATACCAACGATATTTTCGATCGCAGAGGATGCAATTTTCACGGTGCCAAAACACCTGACTTACGGATCGTTAGCCCTCGGCGCTACCCCTTGGCAGAGTCTGTATCGAGTTGTCTTACCAACAGCGAGCCCAGGGATTTTTAGCGCGTTGATGATCGGTATGGGGCGTGCTGTAGGTGAGACGATGATTGTGTTGATGGCTACGGGCAACACACCGATTATGGACATAAATATTTTCGAAGGAATGCGCACGCTAGCTGCCAACATCGCCGTCGAAATTCCTGAATCTGAGGTTGACAGCACGCATTACCGCATTTTGTTCTTAGCGGCGCTCGTGCTGTTCATGTTCACCTTTATGTTTAATACAGTCGCTGAGGTTATCCGACAGCGCCTACGCGATAAGTACAGCACGATATGAAAATTAGCGCGGCAAAATGGTTTAGCTCAGGAACGCCTTTCGTTTGGCTCAATGCGGGTGCCGTGGCGATAAGTATTCTTATGGTTGTCGGTTTGCTGGGGCTTCTGGCTGTTCGTGGTATGGCACATTTTTGGCCAGCTGACGTTATGCAGGCGAACTATGCGCCACCAGTTTCTTTTGGCTCTGTGATGTCCACAGAAGTGCTCGGGGAAAGGGTAGAAACAGAAAGCGTATCGAGTATTCAGATCGCGTCATCTGGAATCCCTGTAGACGAATCGATTCCGTATTACGATCGCGAACTCGTCAAACTCGGCAATAGAGATGTGACTGGAGCAGATTTTGCTTGGCTTCTTAGCAGCTATCTTTCCAATATCAGTTACCCAGCTGATGTGGTTGCGCTTGAACGTCGTGAGTGGGGAAATTTTTATGGTTTTCTCACTGATGTAAGAGAAACTGGGGAAAGCGTTGTCGCCGCTGCGGCGGAGGAAGAAGCGCTATGGGTCGAATTTGAGCAGCGTCTGAGCCGAGCCCTCGACATTCATGATGAGATCTATCGAATAGAAAAAATCGAGATTGGCGAAGTTAACTACGCGCTCGAACGTCTTCGACTGCGTCAGCGCGGGCTTGAATTGAAGGGTGAGTTTGATGCAGAAACTGAAGCGACCTTCGCTCAACAACGTGAGGAACTAGGCGCAGACTATGCGCTCTTGCAGCAGGACCTGGTTGTGTTGAATAAGGCAATCGAGCGAGATTCTGCGTTGTTCCTGGCGGCGAATGGCGCGGCAGTGGATATCGAATTGGCTGACATTGTTCGTGCCTACAAACCTAATCAAATGGGTTTGTTGGATAAGCTATTTACTTATTTCGCCAAACTAGGCGAGTTTCTGACTGATGAGCCGCGAGAGGCAAACACTGAGGGCGGAATTTTCCCCGCTATTTTCGGCACTGTGATGATGGTGCTTTTAATGTCAGTTTTTGTCACGCCATTTGGCGTCATTGCCGCTGTTTATCTGCGGGAATACGCGAGACAAGGGATTGTTACTCGCGCTATACGTATTGCTGTTAACAACCTTGCGGGTGTTCCTTCTATTGTTTACGGCGTGTTCGGGCTCGGCTTCTTTATTTACATAATAGGGGCCGAAGTCGATCAACTCTTCTATCCCGAGGCTCTGCCGGCACCGACTTTCGGCACGCCGGGCTTGCTCTGGGCATCTCTCACGCTCGCACTGCTCACCGTGCCGGTGGTGATTGTCGCCACAGAGGAAGGGCTTGCGCGAATCCCACGCAGCGTGCGTGAGGGAAGCCTCGCGCTTGGTGCGACTAAGTTCGAAACCCTGTGGCGTGTTGTACTGCCAATGGCAAGCCCTGCGATGATGACGGGTCTCATCCTCGCTGTAGCACGTGCAGCCGGTGAGGTTGCGCCCTTGATGCTTGTCGGTGTAGTCAAACTCGCGCCATCGCTCCCACTTGATGGAAACTATCCGTATTTGCACCTCGACCAAAAATTTATGCACTTAGGATTTCACATTTACGATGTCGGCTTTCAAAGTCCAAACATCGAGGCGGCAAGGCCCCTTGTTTTTGCCACGGCGCTGTTACTTGTGATCGTTATTGCAGGACTAAATCTGAGTGCCGTGGCGCTGCGTAATCGACTGCGCGAAAAGTTTAAATCTTTAGAAGTATAGAAAGCGGCGACGTCGTTGCCTTGACAACGTTTGGTTCTAATCCTGCGTTCAATTGTAAAAATGAGAACAAAGTCATGAGAAAAGTAGATGTCAGTTCAGTGCTCGGTGCCAGCGCGGAGACGCCTGAAGGATTAGAGAGTTGCATCGATGTTTCGGGATTAAATCTATACTACGCGAAGGACAAGCGGGCGCTAAATGGCATCGATTTGAAAATACCCAAACAGCGTGTCACTGCGTTCATCGGCCCCAGCGGCTGCGGCAAATCCAGTCTCCTACGCTGTCTTAACAGAATGAATGACCTTGTCGATGACTGTGTGATCGAAGGATCTATCGAGATCGATGGGGAAGACATTTATTCTAAGCATATTGATGTAGCTGATCTGCGTAGGCGGGTTGGGATGGTGTTCCAGAAGCCTAATCCTTTTCCAAAATCGATATACGAAAATGTGGCTTATGGGCTACGCATTCAAGGCATTAACTCGAAGCGTGTCCTCGATGAGGTTGTTGAAAAATCCTTGAGAGCGGCAGCACTGTGGGACGAGGTGAAGGATCGCCTGCACGACAGTGCGCTCGGAATGTCGGGTGGTCAGCAGCAGCGCCTAGTGATAGCCCGTACTATTGCTGTCGAACCTGAAGTATTGTTGCTCGATGAACCAGCATCGGCGCTCGATCCAATTTCGACGTTGAAGATCGAAGAATTGATTCATGAACTCAAACGCGATTATACGATCGTTATCGTAACTCATAATATGCAGCAAGCTGCGAGGGTTTCGGATTTCACTGCATTTATGTATATGGGTGATATGGTTGAGTTCGATGCGACCGATACTATATTCACGAATCCTGCGAAAAAGCAGACCGAAGATTATATTACTGGTCGTTACGGCTAAGCCACGCTTTCGAACGGGTAGAAGGATTTAGAAAGTTGATTGCAAACTCGTTAGATTCTAAGGATGCAAAATGATTTCAAATATTGAAGCTCACGGGCACCATATCTCCAAGCAGTTCAATCTCGAACTTGAAGAAATTAAGAACAATATGCTCGAGATGGGCGGCGTGATAGAACGTCAAATCGCCGACGCAATGAAATCTCTGTTGGAAGGTGATACAGGTTTAGCCGCGCAGGTGCTGACAGTTGAAGACCGCATCGATTCGATGGAAGTGAATATCGATGAAGAGTGCAGCCTTATTCTCGCCCGACGTCATCCGGCGGCAAGCGACCTTCGACTTGTGCTCGCGATCATAAAAACTGTACGCGACCTTGAAAGAGTCGGAGACGAGTCGGCGAAAATTGCGCGCATGGCCATCAAGTTGAGTGAAGAAGGCGAATTCAGTCAAGGGCTAGTGGAATTCCGGCATCTTGCGGATAGCGTTACGCGTATGGTTAGTGGATCACTCGATGCGTTCGCGCGCTACGACGCAGATGCCGCCTTAGAAGTTGTGCGTGACGATGTCGCTGTTGACAAGGTTTATGCCAGCGTCATGCGTTCGCTTATTACGTACATGATGGAGGATCCGCGCAGCATTAGTCGAGTGCTGAATATGCTTTGGGCGCTGCGCGCACTTGAACGTATTGGAGACCATGCGAAGAACGTAGCAGAGCACGTGATTTACCTGGTTAAGGGGATGGATGTTCGTCATGAAAAATTATCCGATGTGGAAGAGCAGCTCGAAGACTAACTTAGCACTCTCTCTTTGGGGATGTGAAAGCTAAAAATACTACCCTTCGTAGGTGTGCTTTCGACGGCCAATTCTGAGTCATGTCTGGCGAGAATATGCTTGACGATTGCGAGCCCAAGCCCCGTTCCGCCAGACTCTGCTGATCGGCTGGGATCGACTCGATAGAAGCGCTCGGTGAGCCGTGGAATATGATGCGACTCAATCCCCAACCCATTGTCCTCCACGGCAATAGTAACTCCTTTCGGATCGAGTGCAGCACGTAGCTGGATGCATCCTTTCGGAGGAGTATACTTCGCCGCATTAATCACTAGATTTGATAAGGCACTGTAAAGCTCAGAGCGTTGACCCAAGAGAATAATCTCATTAGGGCAGTCGACTAAGAAGCGATGATGCTTCTCTTGCATGACTTCCTCTGTGTGTGCCTCGATTTCCCTCGCGAGTTCCCCTAGATCAACCTTTTCCTGTGCTCTGGGCACCGCGCGCGTTTCGATAGCGCTTAGAACGAGTAGATCCCGAACGATATTTTCCATTCTTTGTGATTGCGAACGCATCTGCTCGATTGGCTTGTGCCAGCGCGAGTCGAAAGAGTCAAGATTATCGGCGATTGTTTCAAGGTAACCTTTAATGACAGTAATTGGGGTGCCTAGTTCATGCGAAACGTTACCTACGAAGTCGCGGCGCATAGATTCGAGCCGATGCAGTTGGGTCACATCTCTCACTAGCATCAATTTTTCATGCTCTCCAAATAGGGTGATCTGAAACTCGAGTGTTCGCCCACTAACACCGGGGGCTTCTATACGTAATGTCTGACTGTATTTTTCTTTATGAAAGTAATCAGCAAAGCGTGGGTCACGTATTAGATTGGTTACTGCTTGATTACGGTCATTGGGATAGCGAATGCCCAGCAGTTCTTCGGTGGCTCGGTTCCACCAATCCAGCGTCCCTTGCTTATTGATCATCACTACAGCCATCTCTAGTGCTGCAGAGGACTCTTGGGCCTTGTCTAGAATGTTTTTTAGGTAGTCGCTCGCGAGTCGTTCCTGTTTCTGAAGGCGGTAGATGCTGTCGAAAATAGATCCCCATATCCCTGTGCCCTCGGGTGGTTGGGTATCGCTTTTATGTGAATCCTTAGCTACCCACTTAGTGAGGCGTCGCAGTTGCAATAGGTTGTAGCTGCTGTAACCGGCCAGCGCCACTACCAGTGTGAAAGAAATTTCTCCAATTATCAGACCAATAACCGCAGCGGTTCCTAACAGTATGAGAAAGCGCTGTAACTCGTTACGCCAATTCGTCATAAACACTCCGGCGGAGGCTTGCAGTGGGACCGATCTGGGGTAGAACGTATGAAGTTCTCGGGTAGCCAACGCCAAAAAACCGGCATGTAAAGCAAAGCAGTTGGACAATGCAAGACAGGGATGAATTCGGGTGATGAGAGTTAGACATAATCAGTACTAGCGCAGATTCAGCGCCCAACCTTGCCATAATTTAAGTGTATTGTCATGAAAATAGACGGAGTGTGCTGAGTGCATGAAAGAATTTTCACTCTTGCTCGGTCGTTTGTAACTTGGGTTATTTTGAAAAGCAGTAGCGCAATTAGGCTGTAGTACTTTTCAAACGCTCCAATATAGGTGTAGGCCAAATCTCTAAGTTAATAGAGTAGTCAAATTAGGAAAACAAGCAATGAAGAAATCACTAGTCTCACTGGCGATAACAGTTTCATGTTTAGGCGCCACTGTTTCTCTCGCAGATGCAGGGCAGTTTTATGTGGCACCGGGTCTGCAAAAGATGAATTACGATACTGAGGTGGGTCTGGATAATGACCTTGGCTACGTCATCGGCATTGGCTATGACTTTACCTCTGAACTGAGTGCAGAGTTTAGCGTGATGGACCTAAACCCTGAAACAAAATCCAAGCGAGAATTAGATCAAGATCTTTGGAAGGTTGATATCTTCTATGGCCTTGATTTCGCGCTTGGGCGGTTTAGGCCTTTCCTCGTGAGCGGTTTGGGTAGCAGCAATATCGATGGCGATAACGATTCTATCTGGGATATCGGCGCCGGGCTTAGATTGCCGCTGAACGAGCGTTGGACCTGGCGAACATCGATAAGGAACTACTACGCCCTTGGGCGTGACTTCGAAGATCAAGACTTTGGCATCGATACTACACTTGTTTATCGCTTTGGTGGTTCTGGTAAAAGTAAGTCGTCAGCCAAAGAACCTCCAAGGGAGAGAGTGCAGGAAGCGCCGCTAGAGAATGTGGATGCTGATGGAGATGGCGTGTCCGATGCGAATGACCTTTGTAGCGATACGCCGAGAAGCTATGCGGTCGATAAAGAGGGTTGCCCGATAGCAATCGAGGAGATTGCGCGTGTAGAGCTCTTGGTGAAATTCGATTTCGATCGTTCAGAAGTTAAAGAGCAATACTTGTCAGAAATAGAGAGCGTGGCGCGATTCATGGAACAGTATCCTGACAGGGTGGTAGAACTCGAAGGACACACCGATAGTCGCGGGACTGATGCTTATAATTTAGAGCTTTCGCAGCGAAGGGCTGAGGCCGTAATGGCTGAATTGGTCGGTCGATTTGGGATTTCTCCCAGCCGAGTTACTGCTAAAGGTTTTGGTGAATCGCAGCCTGTAGCAAACAATGATTCTGAGCAGGGCCGTGCCGAGAATAGACGAGTCATCACTGTCGTGATAAAAACCTTGCAGCGATATCAGACTCGCTAGTAAACGCGAATTTTGGGTGAGGTATCGAGTAAGCACCTAGTAAGAGCGTTCGACTATATAGCGAAGGAGCGATAGACTAGTGACTCTCGATTTCCATAGTAGTCTGAAGTGTCTAAACGTCCTCTTCTCAACGATTCTCCATCTCTGACAGAGCCTCAAGCGTTACCCGATTGGTTTGCGCTTAATCTGCTTGTTCGTGAGACACCTGGAAAGTGGAAGGCGCAGCATCAACTAGATGCGGTGCCATCATTAAGTTGTAGCCAATGGTTGCTGGATTCAGGTTCGCTCACGGCGAGGCTAAAAGTATTGAGCGCTGGAGGCTTTTCGGTTGAAGTCATCGACGAGTTGTGGACTTCACTCCCGGATAGGGAGTTCAGGTTGCGATTCGGTCCAATTGCCCCTGATCACCCTTTCTGGTCAAGACGTGTGATTCTGTCAGGCAATGGCGAGCCTTGGGTTCTTGCACATACGTTGATACCCGAGCATGCGCTGGGTGATGATTTAGGTCAGCTAGTTCTATTGGGAGAGAAGCCGCTTGGTGAGTATCTATTCAATCAGGCAGGGCTGACTCGCTCTGACATTGAGATAAATAAAATTGATGAACAAAGCTGGGGTCGGCGCAGTTGGTTTTTTCTGAATTCGAAACCCATACTTGTTACCGAATACTTTCTTCCTTCACTTCTCCTCAAAGGTCCTCCGCCAGAGTTAAGTACTTAGCTTAAGTAGTGGTAGGATCTCTCTAGGTCTCTTCTCGGCTTTCTTCGCATTAAATTTTTAGGCCATTGGCCTTTCGTCTAATTAATTATTCTCTGCAATATTCCCTGCATTTATTGTGTCTACATAGTGTTCTTAATTGAGAGTAAGCCTGTTTTTGTAAACCATAAGTCAACCCTTTCTGCGTCACACTTTTGATTTGTTTTTGGTTTATTTCTCTCATTCCTGGCAATAGCTTCTATACTTTTATTGGCGAGCTTCAGCGCGCGACTAAACTAGCGACTAGTTAATCAAGACTAACTAAAAACTAGATAAAAACTAATAGGAGTCGGGTCCATGTATAGGTCGTCCAAGGGAGCAAACCGTGAGTTTTAAAGATGAGAGTGAGATCATAAAAGCACATATCGACGCCAAAGATCCGACAACTAAACTTCAGTCAGCCGCTGCTGATAGTCAGGATCCAATATCGCCAAACGCGAATGACTCGCTGTCGGCGTATCTCAAACAAATACGCAAGCCTGCTTTGCTTAATGCGGCAGAGGAACGTCACTGCGCGCGTCAGGCGTTGATGGGAGACGAGGAGGGGAGAAGAAGGCTAATCGAGAGCAATTTGAGGCTCGTCGTCAATATCGCAAAGCGCTACATGCATCGAGGTTTGGCCCTTGCCGATTTAGTCGAGGAAGGAAATCTCGGTTTGATTCATGCGGTCAGCAAATTTAATCCGGAACTGGGCTATCGATTCTCTACCTACAGCACTTGGTGGATTCGTCAAACTATTGAGCGAGGGTTGATGAACCAGGCAAGGACAGTCAGATTGCCTGTCCACATTGTTAAAGAGATGCGCGCGATGATGCGAGTTAAACGCGAAAAATTAACCAGTGAGGGTATGCCGATCAAAAGTGAGGAACTGGCGCAACTTACGAATAAAACACGTGAGGAAGTTGAGCATCTCACTCAGCTCAACGAGTCTACTTATTCTGCGGATGCGCCGCTTGCCGCAGGGTCGCTCGATTATTTTGTTGACAGCTTGCGCGGAAGCTCCGAAAGAGAGCCTGATCGAATGCTACATCTTGCTATGCGCAAAGACGCTCTAGTTCGTTGGCTGCGCTGCCTTACGCCGAGGCAGTATGAAATTATAGTTAGACGCTTTGGTTTAGACGGGCGCGATGAGGAAATTCTAGATAAGATCGGCGAGGATTTAGGTATCACACGAGAGCGGGTTCGACAAATCCAGATAGATAGCCTGCGTATTCTCAAAGGGATCATTCTTGCTGAAGGCTTACTCGCCGAACATTTAGACTAAATGCACAGCTTGAAGCAAGTGTGTTGCTGCACTATCCTGCAGCGCTTAAGGTGAACGGCTATTGTTCACATGCGCAAAAAGTGGGAGATATTTCGGTGCTGAATAATACTGGCGAGGGGTCGTTGAAGGGCAAGATTGTTATCGACCTAACACGAGTGCTTGGGGGTCCATACTGCACCCAGATTCTCGGAGATCATGGAGCAGAGGTGATAAAGATTGAACCTCCTCGCGGTGATGAGACGAGAGACTGGGGCCCCCCTTTTTTTGACGGCGACGCACCTTACTATCTCGCTGTAAACCGCAATAAGCGCGCGATGGCATTGGATCTTTCGAGCAAGCAGGGGCAAGAAGTGCTGCTGCGGTTATTGGAAACCGCCGATATTTTGGTTGAAAACTACAAGCCAGGGACCATGGAGGGGTGGGGGCTTGGATTTGAGGAGGTGTTAAAACAGCGATTCCCCAGACTTATTCATTGCCGAGTCAGCGGCTTCGGTGCCGACGGACCCTGGGGTGGTTTTCCCGGATATGATGCGATCGTGCAAGCGATGGCCGGATGGTTTAGCGTTAATGGTGAGCGCGGCAGTGCGCCGGTTAGGCTTGGATTGGCGATGGTCGACATGGGGACAGGACTGTATTGCGCAGTGGCAATACTCTTGGCCATGGCTGAGCGTGAGAAATCGGGTTTGGGGCAATATCTCGACATGACGCTCTATGACTGCGCCGTGTCTTTCATGCATCCTCATATACCGAATTATCTCTATTCGGGTGAGATACCTGGTCCCACGGGTAACGCGCATCCCAACATAAGCCCTTACGATACTTTTCGCACTAAGACCGTCGACATTTTTATCGGTGCGGGAAACAATCGCGCGTTCGCAAAGCTTTGTAGCGAAATAGCAAGGCAGGACTTGCTCTCGGACCCGCGCTTTACGAGCAATAGCGAAAGAGTCGAGAACCGTGCTGAATTAAAAGTCGAGCTTGAATCAACTTTAATGAGAATCGATGGTGCCGAGCTTGCTGAAACGTTGGCGCGAGCGGGTTTAGCCTCTGGGCCGATTCATAATACCGCGCAAGTGGTAGCGCATCCTCACACGGCACATCGACAGATGATTGTAGAGAAAGAGTGGTACAAGGCGCTGGGTTCGCCTATTAAGCTCAGTCGAACGCCGGCTTCCCTGCGCGCTCTCCCGCCTAAATTCAGTGAACATAGCCGCGAGGTGTTGATCGAGTTTGGCTTCGAAGAGGGTGAAGTCGATGCCCTGATTGCGAGTGGCGTGGTCCCCACGTCGAGGCATA
>Ga0255773_10000522_pt1 | contig 41038 bp, 35 predicted proteins | sample 011ome_17_FD_179971 | JGI IMG/M metagenome (GOLD analysis project Ga0255773, IMG submission 179971) | Coastal salt marsh microbial communities from the Groves Creek Marsh, Skidaway Island, Georgia - 011502XT metaG (version 2) | ecosystem: Environmental > Aquatic > Marine > Intertidal zone >... | reverse complement strand
TTGTTGAGAAAAAAAAAAAAAAAAAAAAAAAAAAAAAAAAGACGAGACAGACAAACGTTATTATTGCGCGCGCGATACGAGAGAGAGACAGAGAGAGATCGTTGCGTTCTTTTGAAAACGCAAAGAACGATGTTGTTGTCATCTCGAGGAGAAGAAGAAGAAGACCAAGAAGACCAAGAAGGAGAACAACAACAGCTACGACAACCGGTAAAGACGATGATGTCGTACGCGGAGAAAGCGAAGAGCGGGTTAAAGGTGAGGATAAATAAAAAAAAAGGCGTTGAAGAGGAGGAGCGTTTTGAAGCGACTTTTGTTGTTGGTGAAGAAGAAGAGGACGAAGAAGACGAGGAAGAAAGAAGACGACGAAGCGAAAAGGAGGAGGAGGAGAAGGAAGAGGAAGAGGAAGAGGTGGCTGCGTTGACGGAGAGGATGCGGAAAGATGTTCGCGTGAACGAGGAGGTGAACGACGACGAGGACGAGGACGAGAAAAAGACGTCTCCTCCTTTGGAAGAAGAAACCGAAGAAGAAGAAGAAGAAGGAGAAACAAAAGAAAACAACAACGACAGCTTTCTGATGACGGCGAAGATGCTTGGAGATACGCACTACGCGTACGGTTCGTTTGGGTACGGGTATTACACGCCGTTACCGGATGGGACGGCGATATTTACGCCGGCGTTTGTGCCTCCGCCGGTGCCGGCGCCGATGACGACGGGGGCGCCTTCGTCGTGGGGATACGAACATCTCTCGCCGCAAGGTGGGATTGTTTCGCCACCACCGACGACGACGAGTGAAGAAGCATCTTTGCAACAGCAGCAACAGCAACAGCAACAGCAGCACTTTCCGATGATGATGACGACGACGTCGGAGATGCCGTATCAGCACTATCCGTATTATCAACAACAATATCAACCGTATACTGAAGAGGCGGAAGGAGAGCGCGGAGACGAACAATACTATCCGCCGCCGCCACCAATGACGCCTCCGACGACGACGATGCTGCCGTCAGAATTCAGCGAAAATAGTACCGTGCGTGCTGGTATTGCGGCCGCGGCGGAGCATTTCACCTCTATCGTTGGAGATGCAACCGCGTCGACGTTTTCGAGCTTTGCTTTACCTCCGATGTCGGAACGCGATGCCGCTCGAGCTGCGACATTGAGGAGGATGAACGGACACGGCGCGAACAACAATAAGAAAAGTAATAATAACAACAACAACAACAACAACAACAACAACAACGGTACCGCAAGACGAGAACCGATGATTAGAAACACCGGTGGCGTTACCAGTTTCAATGGGAACTTGTCGCTCGGTGAGTCCGTTCGCGGTCCGCGATTTCGTAACCCGGAACGCATATTATCTCTCGGGAGTCCACACAAGAGCTTACACGAGAAGCTGATCCGTCCGAATCCGCACGAAATTTTTGCCGGCATCGACTGGTCGGCGTGCAAAGGATTCGTTTGTAAGTCCTTCAGCGAAGATGATATTCATAAATCAATCAAATACGGTAAGTGGAGTTCGACGCCGCGAGGGAACGCGAAATTATCCGAGGCTTTTCGACAACAACAACTGCTTCACCTCAACAAAAGCTGCAACGGCGGCAACTACTTGAGTGCGGGAGCGCGAGGAGGAGAAGGAGGAAGAGGCTTATCCGTAATAAGTAACGGTAGCAAAGTAAGCGAAGACATTAACGGTGCCGTGAACGAAAACAGATCCATCGTCGTCAACGCTAACCACGAAACGGCGATATCATCGTCACCGCTCAAAAATACGACTGCTAAGAGTACGAAGAAGATACCGCAAAGAATCTTCCTTCTCTTCTCCGTAAACGCGAGCGGCTACTTCTCCGGCGTTGCAGAGATGACTTCCGACGTCGACTTTGATAAAAACGAAACCTTTTGGCAGCGCGAAGGTAAATTTAACGGCTCGTTCAACGTCGAATGGCTCGTCGCAAAAGACGTCCCGTTCCAAGTCTTCGGAAGGCACTTGCGCATCGTGGACGACCGAAAAATACACAAAGTAGAAACGAAAAGAGTCACGCACAGCCGAGACGCGCAATACGTCACTCCGACCGTCTTGCGTCAGTGCATCGAAGTGATGTTGGCGTACCAAACCGAGAACGGCCTCGCGAAAGATTTTGCGTTTTACGACGAGCGAGAAAGAACGAGATACGAATCTCGAAAACTAAACGCCTCTCGAGACCGTCGCACGACGGTATCGTTCTCGCCTCCAAAACCTCACGCGACAAGCGGTAACGAAACGACGAGTGGCAACAAAAACAAACTGCACCGTTCGAGCAGTAACTCCACCACGACGACAACCACAACCACAACCACGACAACGACAACGGTCGTTTCGTAAAAGAAAGAGAGAGAGAGAGAGACGTTGAGAGATGAAGGCGAGTTCTCCTCTTCGCCTTCACAAAGCCGTTTGCGAGAGAGCGCGCGGAAAGCTCGAAAGCGCTTTCTTCTCGCCCCTGTTTTATAAGAAAGAAAGAAAAAAAGAAGCGCGTAAGTAGCAGAAAGAGAAACACAGAGAGAGAAAGAGAGAGAGAGATGCAGAGAGGTATTCTAACATTTTCTTCATTTTAACGACACAACAATAACATCATCGCAGATTAAATCGTATAAAAGCGTATAAAAATATCTCGCGTAGAGCCGACTGCTTCGTGCGTTCGTTCGCTTGTATTTTTTCTTCATCTGAGTCAAATCGTTCGTGTTCTGCTTCACAAAAATCGCTTAAAAATGCCAAAAACGCCTCCCTCTTTGCGCGGAGGCGGAGGAGGTAAAGGAGGATTCAGAGGAAAGAAGAAAAAGAAGAGCAAAGGCCCGCAACTCCCGAAATACGTTCAAGAGCAGCTGGCGAGTCGAGAAAAAGCGGCGGAGGCGGAGTCGTCTGATGGTTTCGGGAGTGCGAATTTCCGTTTCCGAGGAAAAAAAAGCGATGTCGACGGCGGCGGCTTTGAAGTTGATGATCACGACGACGATGAAAAAGACGGGAAAGAATACGGACGAAGACAAAGAGGAGGATTCGAAGGTCTCGGAGGACGGTCGTCGTCGTTGTCCAGAAAACAAAAGAGGGCGGAGATGAAACACGAAAAGAAGATGAACAAGAAGCGACGGTTTGAGACTTTGAGCGCGAAGAAGACGAAGACGAAAGCGAAAGCGACGCCGCCGGCGAAGAGAGACGACGAGAAAACGAAAACGAAGAAAAAGAAGAAAGAAAAGACGGCTGCTTTGGAGAAGGAAAGTAAGAGTAAAAAGAACACGGGGAAAGAAAAGAAGATGGCTCCCGCCGACGGCGCGCGCGGCGTCGGCGGCATGCGACAAAGTTTACTCGACGCGTATAAAGAAGACGAGTTCAACGCGAAACAGTTGGAAAAGAAGATGGGGAAGAAGAAAATCGAGGATGGGTTGGATTTGTTCATTGAAGGGTTGCCAGGGCTAGAGTTGTTAGGTGGTGGTGGTGGTGGTGGAAGTAGCGGAAGCGATGATGAATCGGAGGAGGACGATTTGGACGACGGGATGAGCGAGGAGGAAGAGTACTCGTCTTCGTCGGAGGAGGAAGACGAGGAACAAGAAGAAGACGAGGAGGATGAAGATGCATTAGAAGCTGCGCACGCGAACTTTATGCCGTCGGCGACGAAATACGTGCCCCCAGCGCAGCGCGCCGCGATGAAAGCAGCGGCGGAAGCAGCGACTGCGACGGAGAACTACAACAAAATTAAGAAGAGTAAGACTGCCAGAGACATCGACGACCCTTCGTTTGAAACGCAAAGAAGAATTATACGCGGTTTGCTCAACCGTCTCGGTGAAGCGAACGTTGCAAATATCGTGGCCGAAATCTCCGCCGTGGCGAGAGAACACCCGCGGAAAACCGTCGGCGATTGCGTCAGCGAAGAGCTGGTGCGCAAAGCGCTCGCTGAAGGACCAAAAGCCTCGGAGAGTTATTGCGCAGCGATTGCATGCTTAGTCGCGGGATGTAGCGGTGAGATTGGTCCAGAGTTTGCCGCTCGATTTGCAGCAAACGTGTGCGAACAATTCGAGCGCGAACGACTGAACGATGAGTCTTCTCGACCGGCGTCGAACTTAGCCTTGTGTTTAGCCAAGCTGTACAACATCGGTTTGTTCCCAAGTTCAGTCGTTTACGGGTGCTTGATTTCCCTGGCAAAGACGCTCTCTGAAATGGATGCTGGTTTGACGCTTACCATTTTGAAAGTCTCCGGAGGGAAACTTCGCGGCGAAGACCCGGTGGGTATGAAATCATACATCGACGCGTTGAGCGAAACCGCTCGTGCGTTGAAAATTAAAAACGGAGCAGCCGAAGGTGGTGGTGTTGGCGGCTTATCGAAACGCGCGCGTTTGACGTTAGAGCTCGTTCTCGACTTGAAGAACAACAAAGTTTCTAAATCTGAAAGCGACGCTTCGGGTAAAGACCAATACGGCATCCCTATCGCGTTATCGAGGTGGGTGAAAACGGCCAATCGCGTTGGCGAAGTCACCGTCGCCTTGCGAGCGCTCACGTACGACATACTCACTGACAACGCTTTAGAAAAAACAGGTAACTGGTGGTTACCCGAAGCCGCTGGAACGGAAGAGTGGTTCAAGAAACGCAACGCCGAGAGAAGCAGCAACGCAAACAACGACGGCGTCGACGGCAACGAAACGCAACTTTTGCAACTGGCGAAAAAGATGCGCATGAACACGGAAACCAGACGCGCAATATTTTGCGTCGTCATGTCCTCGGAAGACTACGCAGATTGTCTGGAAAGATTGCTAAAACTACCACTCAGCGGTCAAGGCGACCGCGAAATCGTCCGCGTCATCCTCGAATGTTGCTTGCAAGAAAAAGCGTTCAACCCGTACTACGCCATCTTGACCTCTAAACTCGTCGAGCGCCAAAAGCGACACAGGTTGACGTTACGTTTGTGCATTCAAGACCAGCTTAAAGAAATCAAATCCGGCGAAAACGAAGAAACCTCGTCCGTTCGTCGCGTGGCCAACCTCGCGAAGTTCTTCGCGCATACCGTCGCCTCCAACGCGCTCGGTGTGAACGCCTTGCGAATCTTAGAGATGAGCGAATTCGAAAACATGAACAGTCGAATCAACCTCTTCAACCGCCTCTTCTGTCGAGCAATACTCGAAGACCGTCAACGAACGGCTAAAATTGACCTTCTCTTCGCGAAACTCCGAGAGAAAAAAGAATACAACGACCTCGCGCGCGATTTCGCGCGCACCTTCACCTCTCGAGAAATCACGAGAGGCGTCGAGGACGAAGCCGCGCGCAAACGCATCCGCGGGAGAGGTTTAGCGTTGAAACAAGTCATCACCGAACAACACCAACGGTTTGCCACGCGGGAGGAGCAGAGATGATGATCGATAGCAACAACAAATCAGATTATAGTATTTTAGCAACAGCATTAGATAGATTTAGACGAGTGCAGATGTACGCGTATAAGGTTTATATTCGTACATTTTATGTCGCAGAGTAAGCGAAAACACAACTCTGCTGCTCCATTTGCTCCGAAACTTGCTTCACAAAAAAGAAACGCGCGAAGACAAAGAAGACAAAGAAGAAGATAGAGATATAACTCTCGCAATCGTCATGTCTTCTCGCGTCGTCGCCCAAGTTTCGTCGCGACGAGGAGGACGCTTTTTATATTCGTTGTTGTTCTCGTCGTCGTCTGACACTCCTCACGCTCGCACGTTTCCCGACGCCTCCCTGCTGTGGGGGCAAATGCATCATCGATCGTCGTCGTCTATGTTCGTCGTCGATGACGACGTCGTGGTTAAAGGTCGAGCGACGGGCAAAAAAATGTTTTTCACGACGTGTGCGCGAGCAAGAGCAGCAGCAGCCGGTGGGGAGGAGGAGGAGGGCGGAGAGACGTCCTCTTCCTCTTCCTCCTCAGAGAGCGAAGATGTTGGGGAAAAGAACGACAACAACACCAGCAAGAGCAACAAGCGTCTGACGAGGAAAGACAAAGGGTCGTACGCCGGGATGTTGACTGAAATCGACTCGTACGAATCGCACGAGTTTAGGAGAACGAACTTATACGACACGAGAGAACACGTTGGGTTGGAGGAAAACCGCGAGAAAGTTTTGAACGAGTTATTAGAAAGGGTCGAGGAGATTACGAGTTCGGAGGAGTACAAGGCGGCGTTGGCGAAAGAAATGGCGGAGATGGAGGAAGAGGAGAAAAACGGGACGGAGAGGATATTGGAGTGGGAGACGAATTTGGTTTTAGAGGCTGGTGGGACGCAAGATCACGGTTTAAATAAGAAGGTGAGTTTAAAAGTGAACGTGGACGCTTTGATGAAGGAGACTGGGTTGTCCGAGGAGGCGATGGACTACATCAAGGCTATTTGCGGGAAACGGTTTTTGAAAAAGACGAACGAGATTCGAATCGTGTGTCGGAGATACGCGGATAGAGAACATAACAGACAGTGGTGTTTGAGAGCGCTGTATGAGCTGATAGAGGAAGGGCAGAAGGAATTCCCGAGCGGCGGTTTCAAGAGGGAGGATATCATAGAGTTGAACGCCAAGCGACGAAATGAACTTGGAGATTCGGCGACGTACGTATCTCAGAACTAAACTGTTGAACCGTGATGATTTAGGTAGTACCCATTATAGTCTTCTCCGTATAGTCTTGTATAGCAGATATTAATATTAAAACAACACATTTTTACGTAATCTTTCTTTTCCTCCTCTCTCGTCGCGTAGTAATACCCCAACGCGAAAAAAGAATGTTTCCTCGCTCCCTCATACACATCAAAAAAGATACATATACTTCTTACATATATATATATAAGCAGTATTCGGTATCGATAGTACCTTACGCCGTCTTCTTCTCGGCGTATTTAGCCTTGATGATACCGTACGCGGACGCGCCGGCGATGGCAATCGCAGAGCCGACGGCGGTTTGCGTGGAAATCTTGTTTCCAAACGCCAAGATGGAGAAGCCAATCACAAAGATTCTCTTACCGACGTTACCGACGGCGTGCGTGACTGGTTCAACCTTGCCCAACGCTTGGTATGCGACTTGGTTGTACATGTGGTAGTAGAAACCAACCGACAACAAAGACATGACGAAATCTTTTTGGCCTTTAAGGGCAATGGCGCTCGAGATGCCGGCCGCCACGGTGGAACCTTCGAAGAGCAACGCGAACGGAATGCAGAAGAGCAACGCAACAATCGTCACGTAGTTATACAAGTTGAGCGGAGACATTTCAGACATAAGCTTCTTACTAAAGATCGCTCTCGCCGCAAACGCAACGTTCGAGGACATCGCGGTAAGAAAACCCAACCACGTGAACGACAACTCCGTCGCCGAGGCGAGCGCGACGCCGCCAATGACTGGAATCAAAGAAAGGTACACCGGTAACGGGTACACGGTACCGGAGACTAAATACACGCCAAGAGCCGAAAATACCGGTTCCAACGTTTTCACGGTGTGCGTGAACGAAACCGCGACGGTGGCAAAGGACACGTTCGACAAGCAGTGTCCAAACGCGTGCAAAAACGCCGGCAACGTCAACGCCTTCAAAAACGTCGGCGAGGGTTTTTCAAACTTGACCAGCCTCGTCGTCCAGAAGAACGTCATGATGAGTAAACCAACGCCCAAGTGCACGCAAGACACGAACCACGGAAACGGGAAGTAGTTGTAGATGGTCTTGTTGATGATGTTGAACTGGACGTTGAGAAAATACCAGGCGGCGAAATAAAACGCGGTTTCCGCCGCCGGAAACTTTTCCTTGAACTCAGACAACGCGGAAGCTCTGTTTTTGACGTTGCGCATCACGAGTGTGCGTAAGCATTGAAGAATAAAAAGAGGATATCGTCGTCGTCGTCAGTTGTTGTTATTGTTTGTATCATCATCATCATCGAGACGAGACGCATTAGGGAAAGAAGAAGAAGAACAAAAGAATAAATTCGCGGAATCGTACCTCGCCCCGGTCGCTTTCGTCTTCAACGCGCGTCTCGACAGTCTCTCTCTCTTCAAAATGTCTCTTTTCAAAGTATTCGAGCCTCGAATGGAACCAGACTCCCTCGCGGAGGAGGAGGAAAAAGAGAACGCTTTCGGCGCGAATTTATCCATTTTAACGTTGTTAACGGCATCGCATCGTCTCGAGTTGGTTTTCGAAGAAGTCGCGCGCGAAGACGCCGAGACGCGAACACCGCACGGTTGCGCGATCGATTGCATTATCTGCGTGAATTATTAGTGTTTACGATTATGCGTAAATAAAAGTCTTTTCTCTTCTCGCGAGGTACGGAGAGGAGCGTTGGTGCGTAATAATAAAGAAGAGAATAAATGGAAAAACGGGGAAGTAGGTGGTGACGCTTTTTTGACTGATATCTGCAAACGTGTTTTCGCCGTTGTCGAACACCTCACAGGCAACACAAACACATTAGCTGACTGACAGCTGGCAAAAACTGCCAACGAAAAATCAAAATCTCTCTCGGTTTCCTTTCACACAACCTTCCTCATTTAGGACGACGAACGCTTGGACGTCACGCAGGACACACACTTTGTGAAGTGTTTTTACTCGTCCTTATTACTCTATCATATAATATAATCAAATAAAATCGCGGCGATGAGTGGAACAACGACAGCGCTTCAAACGGTGGGTGGAACGCGAGGGGAAGTTGTTCACGTCGTCGCCGCCGGTAACGCGAGAACGACGATGCAGAGAAACAAGATTAGTGCCGCTCGAAGTTTGCAAAGAGAGAATCATCGGTTTTTTTCTTCGAGGAATACGACCACCACCACCACCACCACCACCACCACCACCGCGGCAATGTCCACAGAGAGCACTCCGACAAGTGACGACGAGAATAATAACAGTAACAAGAAGGACAGATTCTTCTTGAACTTTTTCGGGTTCCCATTCCCTTTGGTTCCTTTCCTCTTTCGAGAAACAAAAGTTGAGAAGATTTACGAAAACGTCTATTCCTTTACGCAGCAACAAGGCATTGGATTCGGCCTGGGAGTATCAACGAACGTACGGATGACGGTGATAAAATTGAAGGACGGCACGCTGTGGGTGAAAGATCCAATCGCACCAACCGAGGAGTGCATAGCTTTGATGAAAGAGACATTTGGAGAGGACTATCGGGTCTCGAGCGTCGTGCTCGGGACGACGATGTACGAGCATAAGATTTTTTTACCGTCGTTTGCTCGCGCTCATAAGAACGCGAAAGTCTTCGTCGTACCCGGTCAGTTTTCGTTTCCCGTGCAGCTTCCGAACCCGTTGTTGGGGATTTCGAACGCTACAGAATTGTTGGACAGCTCGAATCCGCCTCCCGAATGGCTGGACGAAATCCAATATGAAATTTTAGGCACGTTCAATCTGTTTTGGTCGCAATATCGGTATTCCGAGGGGACCTTTTTCCACAAGAAGTCCAAAACGCTGCTCGTGACCGATGCGGCGGTATACGTGGACGGTGAGAATCCACCAGACATCATACCGAAAGAAGAGTTGAGAGATTTAGGAAGTGAGGAGTCGTTTACGATCAAGCTTTTAAGAGGATTAAATTTTAAAGGAGGAAGAGATGTCGAGAGAGCGAACGACGTCAGCGACGAGATCAACGGATGGAGACGCATGACCCTCTTTTCTCTCTTCATCGCCCCGGATGCTAAGAATATTATCAATCCAGCGAAGAGCTTTAACGCGATGAAGAATAAGTTTGTCGTCTCGCCTATTGTATACGTAATTGTCTTTCAATTCTTTAGAGAAGAAATTCGCGAGTGGAAGAAAAACTGCCAGCGAAGATTTATTGGTGCAAATAGGGTGGTAGCGTCGCATTTTCCCGCAAGCAAGAAGGCGACCGCGAAGGACTTTTACTTAGCGTTTAAGTTTGCGGATAGTGATAGCGAAGTGCCGAGTTATTACAGCGATCCTCTAGATCTAGGTAGCTTAGAACTCGTACAGAAAGTCTTGAATTTCATCAAGGTCTACGATTAGTGTATGTGTATGTATGAAAACTATCTAATAGAGGGCAGAGCCGCGTCGTCTAATACTATATATTTTGCATTTTCTTACCATTCGCCGTCGTCTTCCACTTCGTCCGCGGTCAAAGCGCCGTGCTTTTTGTTCCATTCTTCGTGAAACTCAATATCAGCCCGGGTCACCGACGCGCGAACCTGTTTTGCTGCTTTACGAATATCATCTATGCGAATCTCGCGCAGTTCTTGCGCTTCGTCTTCGCCCGCTTTCGTCAAGTCAACGACATCGCCGCCACCGTCTTCTTTCTCGCTTCCAGTTTTAGCTTTCTTCTTCACAAACAACTCGCGCAGAGGTGCTCGAGCAGCTTCTTGCACCAAGTTCTTCAAATCCGAGCCGGAATATCCATCAGTTTTCTCACAAATTACGTCTAAATCTTTCTCGGTTAACGCGTGTTTCACTTTTCCATCGCCATCCGGATTTAACGTTTTCAAAATCATATCTCGTCTCGCCGCCGCGCACGGCAAAGGAATGTAGAGCTGTTTGGCCAGACGTCGTCGCGCCCCATCGTCCAGCTCTTGCGGTCTATTCGTAGCTCCAATGAGTAGCATCGGTTTCGTTGGATCTTCGCCTCCTAATCCGTCCATTTGGACGAGAAATTCCGTTTTCATTCGTCTCGACGACTCGTGTTCACCTTCAGATTTTCGCGCCGAGAGTAAAGAGTCAATCTCGTCCACGAATATCACTGAAGGCGCGCAGTGTCTCGCGACCGCAAACAACGCGCGCACCATTTTCTCGCCGTCGCCAATCCATTTAGAGGTTAATGAAGATGCTGAGATTGAAAAGAACGTCGCTTTGCATTGCGAGGCGACGGCTTTCCCGATCATAGTTTTCCCGGTACCGGGAGGACCAAACAAGAGCAAACCTTTGGGCACTGCGCGAGCGCCGGTGAAGAGTTCCGGATTCGTCATCGGCCATACTGCGAGCTCTTGCACGGCATTCTTCGCGTGTTCGAGACCAACGATGCTGTCCCAAGATACCGTGCCCGGTTTATCGAGAACTTCGCCGATGACGCGTTCGACGATATCGCGTTCGAGTTTCAAAATTTCATCTGGAATGACTTCTTTACCAGTCGGTTGTAATCGTTTCAACGCGAGCTCGGAAAAGGCCGGGCCGGAATCACCGTTCGGATCGTCTTTGTTTTTCTGTTGACCGTTGCTATTATTATTATTATTTCCACCGTTCAGATGGCCGAACGGACCGATAAACCCGCCTGGTGCACCCGGAACGGAACTTCTACCGCCACCGCTACCCGCTTTCAGTAACGCTTGCTCTTTCGCCTCGCGATACGGCTGCACGATTGGAGCCAGTCCTTTTTGCGCGCGGTCGAAATCTAACTTATCGCCCGCGGACATGAACCTTGCAGTTTTGGGTTTCGCTCCGGGTGCTTCATTGGCGTGGTGGTGTTCGTCGTCGCAAATCACGACGTCTTCATCATCGTCATCGTCATCGCGCAACGCGTCCGCAGATACCCTTTTATTGTGTCCTCGTTTTCTAGTGTTGTTGTTGTTATTGTTGTTGTACGTCATGCCGTTATCATCATCGTCATCAACGCGGTACCGCGAAGCTCCAGACGTCCCGCCGCGTTTGTTATTTCTGTGATTTTTCCTCGGCGACTGTCGGCGGCCTTTCTTTTCCTCCTCTCTCGGATCGATCGTTCTAGTAGTCACCAATTTTCGTTTCTCGTCGCGTATCGATGGTGGTGGTTTCCCGTAGTTCACCACGCGTTGAATTGGTGGAATCGATAGCTTTGCCTCTCGTTCTTTCCTCGCGTTTTCTTTCAACTGTTCCATTATCGTCAGAGTTTTCTTCTCTTTCTCTTCTTTTTGCTCTTTCTTCAACTCTTCGTAGGATTTTTCTCGCTTGCTGTCTTGCTGTTTCGCAACCTCAATCACGCGGAAAACCTCATCTTCTTCGTCTCTGTTCTCCTCTTCTTCGTCACTCGCGGGTATCCCCCACGCCGCTTTCGTTTCTAACACGTTCGCGGTGGTGGTTTTTGCCGTCGTTTTGTTCTCGTTGTTGGTATTGGTGTTCTTGTTCTTGTTTTCTTCTTCTTTGTCTTCTTCTTTTAATACTTTTCCTCCTCTCGTCGTCGCAGTCCTTCCGTTCTCTCTCGCGGCCGCCGAGGCGGCTGGTTTCATCGCCGGTGGCGGCGACGAGAGCACTTTCGTCGAAACCGTGTTTCTATCAACTTCGACGAGCGTGTTCTTACTCGTCGTCGTCGTTTGCGGAGGAGGAGCACCGGCATCGGCACCACCACTCGCGGGGTCTCTCGCATCGTTCTCCTTCCTCTTCGACGCTTCTTCTTTAACTTCTTCTTCTCTTTGCACTTTCCCTCGCATCTCTTCAATCTCCTCCAAAGCGGATTGAATCAACGGTTCCATCGCTTCCTTTTCGTCTTCGCTCAACGTCGCTTGAATCTTGAACAATCTGACCTGTTCGAGCATCAATTCCACGGCTTGGCGAAACCGATTCGCGTCTCGAGCTGCGTCGATTTGGTCGCTCAAATCGCACAAACGTCGAATCGCCGCTTCTTGTTGTCCGTGTTCGTCCATTACGCGTGTATTCGTATTCTTATTGCGTGCGTGTATTACTTATTCTCTTTGCGCTCACACACAACAGCGCGCAAAATGTTCGTCTCTCGAGAGTGAAGAAAAAAAGACAGACGCGACGACACATTTTTTTGAATTTTTTTAATCAGTCCTCTTTCGTGGTACAAAGTTGGCACCCCCCAAACACATCAGAGGAAGAAAGGAGAGAAAGAAGACGGCTTTTTTCGTTTTTTTTGCTTTCTTCTGTTCACACTCATCAGCACTTTTGAACACAAGACCAAGAAGAAGAAGCCAAGAACCCACAGAAAGAGTTGACGTTTGTTTTGTCTCACCAGCAAAAACGACACCGTTTTCACTCTTTACTCGCATACTCCTTCTTCTTCATTATTTATCGAGTGTTTATTATTATTATTATTATTATATACGAGTTATTTATTCAACAGAGAGAGAGGGAGAAAGAGACACGCGTCTGACGCAGCGTTGGGCGTTTCTCGGGGGTGGTAGAGAACAACAACAACATCCACGCACGCATTAGTAGTAGTGTTTATAACACGTCATTTTTGACTTTCGAAGAACGTTTCCGTCAACTGTCAAACGGCGTTCTCTTGGAAAATTTGAACAAAACTTTTCATTCGCGGTAAAAAATGGCACCGAAACCAGACCTGGCGGCGTTCGGGGACTTCTCGCAGGTCGGACACGTCGCACCTGCACTCGGAGCGAAACTCGAATACGCCATCTCGATGATTCCGTGTAAAAAAAACGAAGATTACGCGTACTGTCACTTGTCGAAAATTGAAGGCGTGTGCGACGGGTGCTTTCTTCTCTTCGATTCGCACTGCGGCAAAGACGCGGGAGCGAGATGCGCGAAGAAGTTTCTGGTGTATTTAAACGAGATATTTTGGTCTATGGTAGAGAATCAGCAGTACGTGGACGACAGAGCGAACGCGCCGGTGTCGGAGACGACCGGGTTCTCGGCGTTTTTGGACGAAGCGGTTGAACGCGCGTGCGCCAAGTTGGACGAGGAGATCAAGAAGAAAACGACGAGCGGGACGACTTTGTGCGTGTGTTTCGTAAGGTTTGGAGAGAAGAAAATATTTTTGAAGTTTGCACACGTGGGGGATTCGCGAGCGATTGTGAAGAACGCGAAAGGTGAATGCGTGTTTGCCACGAAAGATCACAAGCCAAACTCTCCGGAGGAACAGGAAAGAATTCGAGGACATTACGATTCGCTTCACGGGAGCGAGTCGTACGCGAGGTTTCAAGATTTAGAACACGTCATGCATTCGCCGAGTAGTTCGAGAGCAACGAGTCGCGGTGGAAGCTTGAGAGGTGGAAAAACAACCGGCGAAGGAGGAAAAGGGAGGCAACCCCCCTCCCCTTTGACTCATCGATCGAGCGGAGAAGAAGAAGAACAACAACAACAACGAGGAAGTGAGGACAGTAACGACAACGACGACCATTCGCTCATGGATAACATTCCCGCAAACGTAAACGTAATATTAGGGTCAAAACTATCGCAGTTAGCAGTAGCGAGTAGTGGAGGAGACGTGAGTAACACCAGGAACGGCGCAAATGCAGCCGCCAATGTCGATGAGAATGCGAAAAATCCAAACAAGTACCAAGTCGCAGATAAGCGCATTTCTTTCATCGGTCAATTCGTTTCCGACGATGCCTCTGGTTCGAAACTCTCGGAAATACGTCTCTTTAGTCCCTCGGGAGCATCTTACGGCATGTCCAGATCGATTGGTGATCGAAACTCTCCGCGTTCTATGATTCCTGTACCGGAATTTTCAAACTTGAGCTTTGATTACGATACGTTCGCCATGGTCATAATTGCCAGCGACGGTTTGTGGGACACGCGAACGAACGAGCAAGCGGCGCTTCTTTCAGGAACAGACGTTCAAAAAGGGTCGAAGAAACTTTGCATGTTAAGTTGGGACGACCGAGCGTATTCCGGAAAAGCAATGGATGATATTTCCGTCATCGCTTTCAGTTTGAACGCGGACGCGATGAAGAAGAACACCGGAAGCAGCGGGAGCAAAAGTCCAGAAGATGGCTGTTGCGTGATCCAATAGAAATACTACTAGATGATAATAATAATATAATAATAATAATGACGATAATATTTGTCGTTTGTACTATTTATAAGTCGATGAATGACAAAAGTTTATATACTCTTAAGACGAATACGTTCGCGCCGACATTTTCTCCAACTCATCTCCTAAGGAGGAGATGCCCCCCCCGGACGGTGAAGATTCAAATCGATCGCAAGGACGGCACAGTTGTCCAATCGATCCATCCACGATCATCTTCTCGTCCATCTCAAAGAAATCTTCGTACACGGCTTTGAAATGCTCGACGCACAACCTCGTATCCTCCGTCCCGCACATCTCGCGAATAGAGTGCATCGACAGCTGCGGCATCCCGACGTCCACGGTTCGAATGCCACTTCTCGTGCTCAAAATTGGACCGATGGTGCTCCCGCACCCCAAATCCGAACGAACCACAAACTCTTGCGATTTAATCTTTCGTCTCTCGCCAATTTCTTTAAAAATGAAAGACGTGATTGCATCGGTTGAATACCGCTGATTCGCGTTGTGTTTGATCACCACGCCGTCGCCAAATTTCGGTTTGTGCCCTGGCTCGTGTTTATCCGCGTAGTTTGGATGCACCGCGTGCGCCATATCCGCGCTCACCAAGAAAGACTTCCGTCTCGCCGTCGCTAACGCGTCCGCGTCTCCGTTTCCGAAGGCACTCGTCACGCGATCGACAAACTCATCCGTCAACGACCCTCCGGCTCCGGTAGTGCTCGCGCTTCCAACCTCTTCGTGGTCAAAATGCAACAACGCCCGTATGCCTTTCTCCTTCTTCAATTTCTCCTCCGTCGTCGCTTCCACTAAAGCCGCTAAACTACAATAACACGACGCCAAGTTATCTAATCTCCCAGATAATACGAATTCTCCGTTCAAACCGCCAATTTGCGACGGTTGCACGTCGCATAGCTGTAAATCGAAATCTCGAATCGAGGACGGGTCGCAGTTCAACGCTTTCGCCAGCTTCTCGAGAAATTCCGAGTGGTGGTGGTTATTTTCAGCGTTATCTGTATCATCACCGTCTCCTCCTTGCTTCTTCTTCGTCTTCTGTGTTTTCAACCCTAACAACGGCGCCATGTGCGTTTGAAAGTTCACCTTAAATCCCTCGGTATAGATGTCCCGATTCAAATGAATCGCCAAGTTTGGCACGCGTAACATCGGTTCCTCAATCTTAACCAATCGATGCTCCACTTTCCCGCTCTTCTCGTCCATTAACACCACTCTCCCAGCGACGCCTAAATCTCGATCAAACCACGTGTGCCACAACCCACCCCCGTACGGTTGCACCGCCACTTGCATCAAATCCGTCTGCGAATTCACCCCGACTTTCGTTTTCGGTTTCAGTTTGGGACACGGCGAATCCGTGTGCGCACCAATCATAACAAACCCGTTCCCGGGTTCGTATTCGCCCCCAATGGCGAACGCGACGATGGAGGATAACCCTCTGGTGTAGAAATACTTCCCCGTAGGTTTCAACTCCGAGTCCATGAATCGGTCTTTTTCCGAGATTTCTTGAAACCCATTCGCGAGTAATATTTTCGCCGAAGACAAAACCGCGTGGTACGGCGTCCAACTGTCGTTCAGAAATTGCACCATCTCTTTCGCATAAAGGCGCTTTTTTATCGACAAAACATCCTCCTCCTTCGACATCTTCTCCTTTGAAATGCTTTTCTCTCTCTTTCGCTTCTTCTTCTTCAGTTCTTCTTCTCTTTCACTTCTTCTTCTTCTTCTTCCGAGAGACGAGAGAAAAAGTTTACTTTATTTTTTGTAGTGAGCGTTCGTCGTGTGAAGACGTCGTTGAGACCAAAACGCGAGAGAGAAAAAAAAAGAAGGAGAAAAAAAAAACGAGTGACGACGACATTTTTTCATAAAGAAGAAAAATATCTTCAAAATTTGGAAAGAATCTGCACCCCCCGATGATGATGCGTGTTTCTTCAGTCAGTTTTGTCACCAATGCTACCACGAACAACAGTAAGAAGAGGTTAAGAAGGAGGAATCGAGGACTCGTGTCTGTGGCCGCCGCCGGGGAAAAAAATGACAGCATTTCCACGTCATCAGAAGAAGAATTGTTCGATTTCTTTTCCATCTTGTCCTCTTCCATCGAAACAAAGATACGAAAAGATTTCAACGAGTTGATTCGAGAACCGATACTGAGTGGGAAACCGGAGGAATTGAGAGATACCATACCGGTGGAGAAGTTAGCGGACCAAGATTCAAAGTTTTTGGAGGTGTATTTAGAGAACGAATCAGACGCAGAGAAAAGGAGGATGGAGGAAGTGAAAGTGCATTATAAAGAGCATTTGCCACCAATAGGGAGCTTCCCGAGGAATACTTTACTGAAACCGCAAAGCGCGATTGTGTTTTTACACGGCGCGAATGGGTCTACGTTTTCGTTTAGGAGATTATTACCGCTGGTGGCGGCTAGGGTAGGCGTACGCAGCATATCAATCGACAGACCACCGTACGGGTTAACTTCGAGGCCGATGAAAACGGGCGAATTCGCGTATTCCAAGCGAGGGCAGGCGAAATTAATGGTACAGTTTTTGGAGAAGTTGGAGGTGGAGAATGTTATTTTAGTCGGCCACTCTGCGGGCACGAACGTGGCGATGGAGATGGCGTTAAAAATGAACGAGTTAAAGGGGAAGGAAAGTCGGTTGAACGTGGCGGGAATGATGTTCATCTCGCCAGCGGTGTTTGTTCCGAAACCGCCGTCTTTGAACTCCTCGAGTACTACTAATTCGTCGACGAAAGAGACCATATCGCCTTGGTCGAAACAAAGTAACAGCATGTCTCCAGAACGCCTGGCGAAACTGTTTTGGTTTCGAACGTTGATTAATAATGACGATTATGGTTTGAATTTAGTGCGTTCGTTTACGCGGAGAAACGCGAATCAAGTGCAAACTGGCGAAGGCTCCTATGCCGCGTTATCGACCCAAGCGAGAGAAGCGTATACCCGTCCGTTAGCCGCAGAAAACTGGGACAAGGCTTTGCTGCAACAATTTCGCGCCTCGATAAACGGCGGCGGTGGTTTTGGCGACGACGCGTCGCTCGTGCTCGAATGCGAAGCGTCTTTGGACGTAAACTTTGTGGACGTTTGCTGCGGTGAAAAAGATGAAACGACGCCCATCAACAAAGCCAGAGACTTACACGACACCCTGGAAATGATCTCGTTGTCCAGAAAGCAGCAGCAACAACAACAACAACAACAACAGCGGTCGTCGAATACCGATAGTAATAATAATAGTTCTAGCATCGAGGCGGCGACGAGCGGTAGAAGTAGTCCTTCTCCCGCCTTTTCGGCTTTCCAAACGTCTTTCCGAGCGCTCGAAAACTCCGCGCACTTGCCCATGGAAGAAATCGGAGACAGTCGAGACGCGTTCGAATCCTACGTCGTTCAAACGTTAGAGAGAAGAGTCGAGGAGAATTTTGTCATTCGAGTGTAGAGATTTAATAATTAAGGCTGTGTGCTTATTCCGTACTATTAGAAGAAGAAGACAAAGAAGAAGACAATAAAGAAGACATTTTTTATTTTGCTCTTTTTTTTCTCCCAAAAACAAAGTCGACTGTGAAAACCCCAACTTTTTCTTTTTGGACTTTTTTTCCTTGATCGAAGCATCTCTCTTCACTTAAAAATTTATACACGCAGAGATGGTACAACTGGAGATCCCGTTATCTTTCCCTCGCGGACCGGTACGTGTATTACCTTCTTCATTTTCCCTTTAACAGTGGCATTGATCTCCTCTCGTTCTTTTGCATTCTTTTGTATCATCGACGACGGGCTTTGTTGCGTTTTGAAAACCACAAATTTTTTCTTTCAAGAGGGGGCTCCCGGGGTCTAAATTTCATTCAGATGATGAGGAGGATATGCGGTGTTGTTTTGTCAAAACGCTTTTGCTGCGAACGAAGACTTATAATTCTCTTTTCTTTTCTCTCTCTCTTTTGAATGCTACGAATAACAACACAGAATGGGTACGTCGAGTGGGACAAAATAGACATAGATTCCATAGATTTGCCACCTTCGGAAGATAATTACGGCATTCCGTCCGACGACGAGGATTTAACGCAAAAAGACGGCGCAAATAAAGATGGGTCCAAAGACGAGAGCTCCATGATGAGCACCGCCATCATCGTCGATAATCTCCCGGAAGTGCCGGAAGCAAAATTCGTAAAACTCACGAACGTTTTGACGAAAATTTTCGGGCAAATCGGACAAATCAGGGACGGCGGTTTGCACATGCCGATGGACCCGGCGACGAAGATGTCGTGCGGGTACGCCTTTATCGAGTTTTCTTCGAAGGCGGAAGCGGACGCGGCGGTAGAGCAAACCGACGGGTACAAATTGGATAAAGCGCACGTGTTTAAAGTGAGCAAGTTTGACGATTTCGAAAAGTACGCGAAGATTCCGGACGAGTACGTCGCGCCTGAACCGAAACCGTACACGCAGCGAGAAAACACGCAAGCGTGGATGATGGACGAGAGAGGGAGAGATCAGTTTGTCTGCCGATTCGGGGACGAGACGGAAATTTTCTGGAACGACGCGCAGAAAAGCACAGCAGTAGAGGAATATAAGAGATCATTTTGGACGGAGAGTTACGTGCAGTGGTCCCCGAGAGGGACGTATTTAGCTACGGTGCACAGACAAGGCGTGGCTTTGTGGGGAGGGTCAAGTTTCGGGAGGTTGGCGAAGTTTTCGCACTCGGGTGTGCAGTTCATCGAATTTTCTCCGTGCGAGAGGTACTTGTGTTCTGGATCGGCGCACGAGCCGTCTCGTGGGAACCCAGCATCGGTAGTGGTGAACTTCTTCGACATTGCCACTGGACAAAAGTTGAGACAGTTCTCTGGCGCGCAAAAGGATTTCTTGGCGAGCGCTAACCAAAGAGGATTCGTGTGGCCGATTTTCAAATGGAACGGCTTAGAATCGGAAGACGTTTATACTTCTAGTAGCTCAAAGAATGATATCAAAACAGAAGAGAATAAGAAAGAGATGCCTGCGTTTTTTGCTCGCTTGGCGAAAGATGCCGTTCAGGTGTATCAAGCGCCGGAGATGACGCTCTTGGACAAGAAGTCGGTGAAGCTCCCGGGCGTCTCCGAGTTTTGTTGGTCCCCTGGAGAGCCAATTTTAGCGACGTTTCAGCCGGAACAAAACAGTGGGAACGTGCCGGCGAGAATTTCGTTGATGCAGTTACCCTCGCGAAACGAAGTCAGGTCGAAGAACTTGTTCAACGTCAGCGACGTGAAGATGTATTGGCAATCGCAAGGCGACTATTTCGCGGTGAAAGTCGATCATCACACGAAATCGAAAAAGAGCACGTACAGTGGTTTTGAATTGTTTCGTTTGCGTGAACCTATGTGTCCGATGGAAGTCCTCGCTTTGCCGGACAAAGCGGAAAAGATTGTCGCTTTCGCGTGGGAACCCAAAGGTCATCGCTTTGCCATAATCCACGGCGACGGCGCGAGACCGGATGTCAGTTTCTACTCTATGATTGAAGCCGAAGGTGGTGCGAAGAAAGTGCACTTGTTGAAAACTTTGAAATCGAAAACGGCGAACCACTTGTTCTGGTCCCCGAATGGGTCGATGATTGTGTTCGCCGGTTTGAAAACTATGAACGGTCAGTTTGAGTTCTTCAACGTCGACGAGATGGAAACGATGGCGACGTGCGAACACTTCATGGCGACCGATGTCGAGTGGGATCCGACTGGAAGATTTGTCACTACTGCCGTGACTGGTGTGCACCAAATGGAAAACGGGTACCACATTTGGACGTTCAACGGACGTTTGTTATACAAGCAGACGCGAGAACGATTCTTCCAATTCTTGTGGCGTCCGAGAGGGAAGAGTTTACTCTCCAAAGCACAAGAGGCGGACATCAAGAAAAACTTGAAAAAATACTCGAAGAAGTTCGAAGAAGAGGACGAGAAAATCAAAAACCAACAAGCGACGATGTTGGACAAAGCGAAGCAAGAAACGAAGGAGAAGTGGGAAGCGTGGGTGGAAGAAAAGAAGAGAAAAATCGAAAGCGACGAGTACCAAGGTACGCTCAAAAAGATCTTGGGCGCCGAATACGAGAAGCAAGGCGCGGAAATCGTCACCATCGAGGAAGAAGAGGAGGAAATCATCTCCGTCGTCGAAGAGCCGCTTTAAATCCAAGAAAGAATAGGCAATAATAATTAATTATATACTAGGATACATCTACTACACAAAGCTATGTGCTACAAAATCTACGCGCTACAAACGTTTTCTTCTTTTAAAGTTACTTCTTCTCGTTTTTCCAACTCAGACCGTGGTCCACCCGTCGGCGTCGGGCTCATTTTTCTTCTTCCCCATCCCTTTCAAGCCAGCCGCTAACTCCTCCGCGTCTCCTTCTCCTTCGTCGTCCATCTCCTCACCGCTCGAACTCTCGCTCTCGTCCCCATCATCCATCTCCTCGTCCACTCCCGCCATCTTAAATCCTTCGTTCCTCATATCCGCCTCCCTAATCGCGTCTCTCAATTCCATCGCTTCCTTCGGTAACTTTTGCATTTCTATCTTCTCCACTAAACTCGACTCTCCTCTCCCGCACTCCTCAAACATCGCTCGCAGAACCTTCCCGACTTCCTCGTGCGACTCGTCTTCCAACTGCACGTTGAAATCCTCCGCGATGCAATCGTATAAAAAATCTTCGATTGAATCATCTTTCTTGTTGGAATCTTTCAACAAAAACTCCAACGTTTCCTCTCGTAAACTTTGCGCTTTCTCTTTGCTCTGGAACCCTCCCCACTCGTTGACGACGGCCATGGTTAACGCCGTCCATCGCTCGAACACGGCTTGGATTCCTCTCGATAAAAGCCGTTCGTTTTCCTCGGTGAAAGTACTCTTCTTCTTAGACGCTCCTTGTCCTCCGGATGATAAAAGCGCCGCTTTCGCCTCCGCCGCAGAACTGAAGCCGCCAGATGAAACATTCTTTTCATCGCTATTATTTAAAACGCGTCCGGAACGTAAGCGCGTGCCGTTACGACCACCAACAACAACACTCGTCTCCTCCATCCGTATCTCTTCTTCTTTCTTTCTCAATCTCTCTCTGTTCTCGTATTCGCAAATAAGCTGTGTGTGTACTACACTACTAATGAGGAAATTAATGAGATGAAATCTCTCCCCAAGAAAACATCTCTTTTCTCTCCCTCACTTTGAGGTGGTGCTTCGCCGCTCGAGGAAAAGAAGAGGACGATGATGCGGGCATCAGTGGTACCATCGCGACGACGACTGCGACCACTCCTTTTCCTCTCGCTGCTCGTGATACTACTACGAACACCGACAAAAACGAACGCGTACTCTTCTTCTTCTTCTTCTTCAACGACGACGACTCGGACGACGCCGAGTTTGTTTCTTTCCGACATCTTCCAAAAGATGAAATCGCAAATATTCTACGACCAAACTGGACAGTCCGCGCCGACGAAATCGATCTCAAAGATTAAGATTCACGGTTCGAGAGATTCGAACGTGTTCGAAACCGACGACGTGGCGCCGATGACGGAGGAAGAAGTGGAGGAATCTTTAGCCGAGCACGAAGATGCCGAGGAGGAGGGGGAGGAAGGCCCATACGTGGTAGAGAAGAAGAGAAAAGAGGACGGAGAGGATGACGACGGGAAGATTGAAGAAGGCGAAGAGGAAGAGAAAGACGGCTCGATAACAGATGCGACGTTTGAGATGAAAGTCAGTCACAACGCGAGGTGGTGCGGAGGACAAACGTCTGGATTTGGATGGAAGGCGAGGAGCGAAGCGGAGAAGCACAGGAAGAATTTAGCGAAGAATAGCGAGAGGCGCAGAAGTGAATGGGGGGGGAGAAGGAGGATGTTAATGTCTTCTGTCGATGAAGATATAGGAATAGTAGAAGAGAGTGACGGTGACGACGAAAACGACGACGACGAAAACGAGAGCATACTGCGAACGATGCTTAAATTGAACAACAACGCGACGACGTGGTCTTTCGTTCAAGACGAAGAAACTGATGTATCCATAGAAAACGTACAAAGAAGAAACACGCTCGCGCTTCGAGCGCCGCGAGGTGGGAGGACTCGAGGTGGTACCGGTACCACTCCAATCTCCGGTAAATACTCCCAAGGGTACTTCGGGTGCGAACGAATTTGGGGTAAAATCAAAAACGAAAACGAGAATAAAGCCACGCGAGTCGACGCCATTCCCGATAACGAATTGTCGCCTGGATTGAGAGCGGTGAAAATGTGCATCAAAGACATCTCAAAATGTGGCGCAGACGCCATGAGAGGAGCGGCAGAGTTACCGTCCACGTCTCTCATTCACGCGTTGCCAAACTCGGGGAAGAAGAAGTATAACTCGTGCGCCGTCGTCGGCAACGCCGGGACGTTGTTGAAATCGAAGGAGTACGGAGAGGCTATCGATAAACACGACGTCGTCATGCGCTTCAACGTGATGACTTTAACCGCGCAACTCGCAGCTAACGTCGGCACGAGAACGACGTTTCGAATGGTGAATCATTTACGTAGTCGGCACGCGTGCTGTCCGAAAAGTCAAGGTGGAAAAGGTAAAATGCCCGAAAAAGGAGGCAAAGCAAAAGGGATGAGTTTAATCTTGTGGCATCCCGGGCGACAAGCGCAGCTTTTACGAGCGTGTAAAAAGAACATTCCAAACGCTAAAGTGACTTCAATACCGGAATCTTACATTAAGAAAGAAGTCAACGCGATGAATGCCATGCGTAAAGATTTAATGCGATTAGGATTTGGTCCGTTTAACGATTGGAAACAAGGCACGTCTGGATTCCACGGGATCTTATTGCTCGCCGGAATGTGCGACCATTTATCCTTGTACGGCATCACCAGTTTCAGCGCCAAGAAAGGTAAATCGAAAGGTCCAGATCAATACGGAGGCAGAGGAAGTAAGAACATGGCCAGCTGGGTGTGGCATGATTGGGAAGGCGAGGCGTACGCGTGGCGATTATTACACGCCACCGGAAAAGCAACCGTGTGTTCCAACTCGTGATATAATAGAAAAGTTAGGTGGTGTGAATTCGTAGTTTTAATAAAATAGCATTAATAGCTCTCGATGCGACAAAAATGACTACGCGTATTTACTTATTCGTGTACGGATTCATCCACGCGTTGAACTTCTCCAACAGCGTTTTTTCCGGCGCGACCCCGTCGTACTCGGATCTCTCCTTCAGGACTTCGACGTCGTCGAACGGATTCACTTTACCTTGCCCTTGCCTGATTTCCTCTTCGCTAATCTTCTCCTTATCGGCTCTTCGAAAACCGTATTCCAACTTCCCAAACGCCGGCGCGGCGGCCAACTTTGGGTACATTTGCAACGCCGCTCGTTTCAACGGTTCCTCGGCGTTCCATAACTCTTTCCCAATCATCCATTCCTCCTTGACGACCATCGGGCCAACTGGAAACCACTGGTTCGGTCCTTTCGCTCTCGCGAAAACTTCATATTTGATTCCTCCACCAGCTTCCAAGTCATCAAACTTGCTCATCATTTCTAAATCCTTCGCGGTTGGTGGCGGCGGAGGCGGAGGCGCGCCCGTTTTCGGTTTTCTTTGTCTCGGCTTTTGCGGTTTGTATTCCTTCTTTTTGTTATTACTATCGTTCAAGTCCGGAGCGTTCGCGCTTCTGACGACGAGGAGTGATGATTTTCTTCTGGTCGTCGTCTTCACCCTCATCGTCGTCATCTTCATCGAAGATGAAACTGAGGAGGAGGAGGAGGAGGAGGACGACGAGCACGAAAGTCTTCTCGAAGGTGCCAAATTACTCGTCGTGGAGGAGGTTAAAGATGATGATAAAAGAGCGGTTGCGCGCATTATTATGATTTAGTATTATGATGTGTGTAGTACTATTTATCTGTGTGTGTGCAAAAGATTAATGCTGACGTAAACAAAAACGTTCGTTCTCTCCGAGAGGAAAATTTCGTATCTAAACAACGTCTTTTTTTCACTTTTGCGCGAAAAAAAAAATACACCACATCTCTCTCTGTGTTTCTCTTTGTTATAAACTCTGCGCATGATCGCGAGCGGATCGCGCGCTTGTTTTGCCACCACCATCGTCGCAAAGAAGAAGAGCATACTTTTGGGAAAAGGAGGATTTGGATCTTTTTCGTATCGTCGTCGTTTTCTGAGTAGTCCTTTTAAAGCGTTTAAAGAAGAGGAAGATATGAGTTCTTCTCAACAGCAACAACAAGAGGAGGAACACAAAGTGACTCCGGAGTTTCCGAAAGGCGAGGAGTACCCATCTGGAAGAGAGGAGGATGCGACGACGACGACGCAATCGTCGTTTGCCGCGTGGGAGTTTGCCCAAGGGCCTTTCCACGGGAAGAAAGGGTTTTTGGTGACTTCGTTGGCTCCCGGGAGCGTGCGTGTTCTCTTGTTCTTTTTTGTATCTATTGAACTCTTTTGCACAGGTTATCCACGCGGCGAAAGAGGCTGCAAAAGTGCTCAACGATACGTACTTTTCAATGTCGTACAACGCGCATCGCATCCAAGGCGAGAGACCGTTTAAAGAGGCGGTTCCGATGTACATCGATCAGTGCGATTCGGCGCTCTTCGTCGCGTTAAAACCGGACGACACGGACGCGAACCCGGCGCTTCTCGCGAAAGCCATCTTGGAAGAAGCCGCGGAAGGCACGTGGGCGAAACTGGAGCACGTTTGTCGAATCATTCCCGTTGAAAACTGCGCCGATAGCGCGGAGTACGAAAAACTCGCGGACGAAGTCGTGCCTCTCCACTTTCCGAAAAAAGAAGTTCCGGATCCCGAGAAAAGAAAAACCTTCGAAGTGCGCTTCGAGCAACACTGCCCGGCGGAGGGTAAACACGATGAAGCGCGATCCAAGAAAATCGTCGAACTGTTCGCGGCTCGCGTTCCCGAAGAAACGTACAAAGTCAATCTCTCCAACCCACAATCGACCGTTCTCGTCGTCGCGTGCGGCAAAACCTTCTTCTGCGGCGTCGTCGACGATTACGAAGGTAAAATGAAAAAGTGCAACGTGAGAGAGTTCAAGAAGGCGGAAAAAGAACACCACCACGAAGCAGCAGCAGCTAAAGAGACTTAAAGTGAAAAAAGCGAATACTGAGGAGAGAGACGCGAGAGAAAGAGTACAAGAGAGAGAGACAAAAAGAAGTGGGATTCAAAATACAATATTTTGCATCAACATCAACAACTAACGCGCGTTCGTTATAAAAAAGAGAGACAAAACCAACACATTTTAAGTACATCAGTGTGCACAAAAAATCTCGAGATCTCTCTTTTTTTCGAAAGATTATCCAAAAACACATCACTTTCTTCCGCGCAAAAACGCTCTCTTTTGTTGTTTCTTTCTTTCTCTCAAAGGATAAAAATCATCATGCGAGCAGCGACTTCATCGTTGACGACGGTGCAAAAGAATAACAGCGCGACGTGCTCTGTCGCGCGTCGACAGTTTTCTTCTTCTTCGAAATCATTTTCGTCATCCAAAAATCATCATCATCATCGTCGTCGACACGGGATGACGAATATGGTGCCGAAAGCAGTCGCCAACACGGCAAATCTCCCCGCGGAAAACAAAGACGTGAAAGTGCTCGTGGTTGGTGCGACTGGATACATTGGTAAATTTGTGACCAACGAGTTGTGCAGTCAAGGGTACGACGTGACCGCGTACGTTCGTCCGAGGTCTGGGATTGGTGGGAAAAATACCGAAGCGGATGCGAAAAAATTGTTCACCAACGCCAAGGTAGAATTTGGAACGTGCGGCTCGGTGGAAGACGTGGAGAAAAACGCGTTCAAAGACGGAGGCGAGAAGTACGACGTGGTGGTGTCGTGCTTGGCGAGCAGAACTGGCGGCGTGAAGGATTCTTGGGATGTGGATTATCAAGCGACGAAGAACGTGTTGGACGTGGCGAGAAAAAACGGCGCGAAGAAATTCGTGTTGCTCTCGGCGATTTGCGTTCAAAAGCCGTTGCTGACGTTTCAAAAGGCCAAGTTAAAGTTTGAGGAGGAATTGGAAAAGTGCGAGGATATTTCGTACTCTATCGTGAGACCGACGGCGTTTTTCAAATCTTTAGCTGGTCAAGTCGAATCGGTGCAAAAAGGCGGACCGTACGTCATGTTTGGCGACGGACAGTTGGCGTCCTGCAAACCGATTTCGGAGAGAGATTTGGCAAAATACATGGCAGAGTGCATTCGCGACGCGAGTTTGGAGAATAAGGTGTTGCCGATTGGCGGTCCAGGGAAAGCGTTGTCGGCGTTGGAGCAAGGGACGATGTTGTTTGAACTCCTCGAGATGGAACCGAAATTCGTCAAGGTGCCGATTGAAATCATGGACACGGTGATTAAAGTGCTCGATTTCTTCGCCGGGTTTTTCGGGAACATGACGGATGCCGCGGAGTTTGGGAAGATTGGGAGATATTACGCGGCGGAGTCGATGTTAGTGATGGACGAAAAGACGGGAGAGTACAAAGCGGACGAGACGCCGAGTTACGGGACCGATACTTTGCGGGACTTTTTCAAGAAAGTCAGCGTAGAAGGATTGGCGGGACAAGAGTTGGGCGATCAAGCCGTGTTCAAGTAAAATACACACCATTGTGCGGGACAAGAGTTGGGCGATCAAGCCGTGTTCAAGTAAAATACACACCATTGTGACGTTGTATGTATTCTTTTGTTTCGCTCGTACTACCACTGTATAGTGTTGTCATGAACTAAATATCACTAATCTAAATATGCTACGACAAGAAAATGCTAAGAGCTGCTACGTTAAACTAAATACTGCTCAATCAAGATGATTCCAAGATTTCGAGCGCCGCGCGAAGCTGCTCGATGGCAGTTTTGGCGTCTTCGAATCCGAGCGCTGATACGGCTGATTTCGCGAGCGTTTGAGCCGATGCTATTTTTTCGTAATCTGGACGGTGCGCGTCGTTGGCTCCATTCGTCGCTGCTCTCGTCGATACTGTTGTCGTCGTCGCCGATCCCTCTTTCTTGAGGGAAGGAGGAGCTCGAGCGCCGACACCTGGGGGCGGCCCTTTCTTATGTCCTTGAGGTGGTGGTGATGGTTGATGTGCTACAGCTGGTGGCGGTGGCGGCGGCATTTCATCTTCTTCCTTCTCTTCTTCTCCCTCTACCCTCTCGTCGTCGACGTCTACATCCAAATCCTCTTTGAAACTCTCGCTTCGACTCGTCGTCGTCGTCTTCCCGCTCGTCTCCGGAGGATCTTCGCACGGTACTCCCAATCGTATCGCTTTGCTAATCTCTCCGGCTCTCCACAAAGCGTACCTCTGCTTCTCTTCAATCTCCGGAGATGTCGCGGTATCTATTCCCTCTTCTTTTCCTCCACCATCATCATCATCATCATCATTGGTTGACGACATCATCGATCGCAACACGTCGAACACGTTCGCGCTCACGTAATACAGTTTCGCAATTTTCTTCGTCCTGTTTTTATATTTTCGATCTTGCGCGTCCGCTTTGGCAAACAGCGTGTACGCGAACTTCTCCACGTGCAACGCGTCCAGTTGATGGTCTAAACTGTCTCTGAATTCCTCGTTATTCAATTTCATCCTCTCTAAATGCTCCAACTGTTCGGTGAGCGCGTTCGTCAATTCCAAAGTTCGGTGAAACTTTTTCGACTTTTCGACGCCGATATTCACGGCGTGAAGACGGCAATAATAGCTCGTTTTTGGGTCTACGTTGAGAAATTCATCCGCGCGGATGGTGAATGGACGGATTTCTTTCAACACGAGTTGGGATTGAGAGTGATCGTCCCTTCCTCCTTCGCCCTCGTCTTCCATCGTTAAATTAGCGAGCGTCGGATAAAAATGGAGAGTCACAATCGTGAGTTTGTCCCCTAGAAGCTGCTTCTTTTGACATGACTTTTTGCGTTTTATTCTATTCGTACATGCGGTACATTTGATTTTACATTTTTGCTTTTGCAGCGGCTAATACTACTTCTTCTGCGTCGATTCTGGCGATGCGCTCGATGTCAGCGACGGTGATAGAGCCGGCTTGGAGTCTTTGCATGTTTTTGTCCGCCTCCGCGCACTTCTTTACGATTGCTTTGATGGTATTTTTATATTGCTCTTTTGATAAAGTTTTGTCGCGGAATTGGTCGATGAGTAACGCTTTTGCCGCATCCGCGGCTGTGCGGTAGACATCGATGACTGGAGGAAGTGGAAGTTGTTTATGTTCTTCTTCTTCTTTTTCTTCAGTAGCGTTCGAAGCTTTATTAGCGCCATCACCATCACCTAAAGTATCGCGTAAAAATGAAGGAACGCTTTGAAGCACACCTAACGCATTGTTGTTGTTGTTGTTGTAGGTGTAATCTGTCGACACTCTAACGCGAATTTTCGGTCGTTTGACGGGATCTGTCGACGATATGTTTCGTGCTGGCAACGACGAAGACGGTTGTTCATTTTCTTCCGCGCTTCTTCCCAACGCTACTTTCTTTTTTCTATTCGCTCTCTTCATTCTTTTCTCTTTCTCCTCTTCAGCTCTCGCCGAGTCCATGAGTTTCCACGCCGTTTCGACGTCAATGTTCGCGTTGCTTCTCGCGTTTTCTAAATCATTGGTGGTATTACTAGCATTATTGCGATCTTCACTTCGACGACTTTGCGTTATCAGTGCAACCTCATCGACGTCGGGAAATTCTTCTTCTTCCTTCATCAGTCGTTCCCACGCGTCTCTCAATTCTTGAACGATGGCAATCTGTCGTCTTCTGTGCGAATCGCCGCGATTAAACGTACTCGATCCACCACCACCACCTGATAACCGCACCTCTCCGTTCCGCATTCTGTTCGCCTGTCTCCTTTCTCTCACCAATCGATTTTCTCTGTGCGCTGGATCCTCGTTCGCGGCGGATGCCAAAAGTGCGTTTTCCCTTAAAGCCAATTCGCCGTGCACATCCTCGTTCGTAGGATTGACCAACGCTTCCAGCATACCCAATCGAGCGGTAGGACTGGCATCTCCTCTCGGCGCTCTCGCCATTCGCGCTGCTCTAGACGATGAACCTTCTCTTCTTGTTGTCGTTGTCGTCGTCGTCGTTGTCGCACCGGCAAGTCTCCTTCTATTCGCTTCTCTCTCTTCTCGCTCTCGCTCCCACCTCGCGCACGAAGGACAATGCCATCTCCCTCTCGGTACTCGCTGTAAACCAACGCAGGAAACGTGATAACCTTCGTCGCACCCGTCGCACAATAACAAGTTCCTCTCGTCGTCTCCAGATTGGCACACCGTGCATATGATGTGCTCCGCCGGATCTAAGTCTTCGTCTTCCTCCTCTTGGTTTCCATTTTGGTTCTTCAAAGGACAATACGTCGGTTTCTCTCTCTGATTGTTTTTTATGTCGTTGATATCGCTAATACTACTATTCTTATTATCATCATCATCATCATAACCCTCACCATCGCTCTTCTTCTTCTCCTCCTTCGCCTCTCTCTCGATCCAATAAAACCTCTGTTTGCACATAGGACATTTCGTCTCAACGCGAGACCAGTCATAGATGCATCGATAACAGAACAAATGCGAACAGGATTCTATTCGTCCTCTTTGTTCTGGTCGAGACAAGCAGACGGAACAGACGTCGTCGTCGGGTAAAATCGACCAAGGTGGCCACTTTGGTTCTTCCACCATTGTCCTCGCGCAGTATCTGCTCTATCTATCGTCGTTTACATTCGTCGTGTGTATTTGCGCTTTTTTTATGGTGAGACGATGAGAATAAAAAATGAAGAAGAATGCTTCAAAGTTAATCAAGTTGGACAACTTTAGACAAGTTTTATTCGTGTCTTTGATGAATATAATGTGTATGTATGTAAACGTAGGACTATAAAAGAGCTATTAGTGTTGAGTACGCTTGTGGTTTTGTAAACCACTAGATTGACGAAAGCGCTTCCCACAAACATCACATTCATACGGTTTCTCGTTCGTGTGAATACGCATGTGGTTTTGCAAAGTACCAGATTGACGAAAACGCTTCTCGCACACATCGCATTCGTACGGTTTCTCGTTCGTGTGAATACGCATGTGGACTTTCAAATTACCAGATTGACTAAAACGCTTCTCGCACACATCACATTTGTACGGTCTCTCGTTCGTGTGAATGCGCATGTGTCTGGCCAAATCTTTCGGACATCCAAACATCTTCTCGCAAAAATCGCACTCGTGCCCTCTCTTTCTCTTCACTCCTTTAGCGTCTTTCCGCGTCTGATTTTGCTCCACGACATCGTCACGTGGCACGCACATAATCCTCCGCAATCGCTCTACGTCTTCGTCTTCTCCCTCTTCTTCTTCTTCTTCTTCTTCCTCTTCTTCTTCCTCTTCTTCTTCTTCTTCTTCTTCCTCTTCTCCCTCTTCTTCTTCTTCTTTTTGTATCTGATGATGATTTGCCTCGAGATCATCCTCCTCGTCAGGAATCCTCGAACACAACACCAAAGGTTCTTCTTTCTCTCCCTTCAAAACCGTCCTCGCGTTCACCGCTCTTTTCGGATGTGGATTCTTTCGCCTCATGATTACTCGTTGTTATTATTTGTAGTAGTAGTAGTACTAAAACGAGTTGGTAAATAATAATCGAGAACAACAACAACTCGCATGTGTGATCTCATGTATGTGGTAAAAAGAGGAGTTTCGAAGAGACTGTCAAGTCGTTTCGTTAAAAAAAAAAAAAGAAAAAAAAATTTTTGAAATCGCCAAAAATGTGCTCTCGCGTTCTCCCTTCTCTCTCTCCGCATTTGCACTCATTTGCACTTCCATGAGTAGACCGAAGAACGCTGAAAGAACTCTCGCTCGTTTACTTCTATCACGACAACAAACTTTCCAAAAACTTGAACGCCTTCAGCCGCGCTGGTATAGCGCGTCTTCTTTTTCTTCTTCTTCTTCTTCTTCTTCTTCTTCTCCAGAAAAATCATCAGCGTCGTCGAATTCGACGACGCATCGTTCGATGTCCTCCTCCTTCTATTCCTCCTTCTCCCCTCCTCGCGCGATGACGACGACGAGGATGCCGAGGAACAGATACGAGTTTGTCCGCGCGTACCAAACGACCAGAGAGTTGAGACGAATGGCGAAACAGAGGTACACGCGGATCGAGAGGAGCAAGTTTTGTACGAGTAATTTTCATAGCAGTAATAATAGCAGTAACAACAACAACAACAACGAGAACAACAATAGTCATCATCCAGTAGCGAGCACGGAAGACGCGTTTGTAAACCAGAAAAACAGAGGCTTGACGTTGTGCGTGGAAGGGAACATCTCCTCCGGGAAATCTACGTTCCTCTTTGAAGTGATTGGAGGCGAGAGTTCTTCGCTGAAGAAAGAAGCGTTCGTGGTTCCGGAACCGGTGGAGAGTTGGCAGAAAATCCCGGGCGCGAGCGTCGAAGGCGAGAATAACGTGTTGGACGCGTTTTATAAGGAACCAGAACGGTACGCGTATACGTTTCAGAACTATGTGTTCATCACGAGATGTTTGCAATACAACGCGTCGAAAGATTTTGAGGCACAAAATGAGAATAATCAAAGTCGATTTCGAGTGTGCGAACGTTCCATATTTAGCGACAGGAAAGTCTTCGTGGACTCGTTGATGGACGCGAAGTGGCTGACGAATATGGAGTTTCATTTGTATAACTGTTGGTTCGACGCGTTAGGGGACGAGTCGTTGGTACCGGACGCGTTTGTGTATTTACGAGCGTCTCCGGAGACGTGTAAAAGACGGTTAGGATTTCGAAGTCGAGGAGAGGAGAGTGGAGTGACGTTGGAGTATTTGCAGCAGTTGCACGAGAAACACGAGAATTGGTTTCGAGAGGACGATCGAACGGCGTCGGCGCCGAAAGAGTTAACCGAGAATGTACCGGAAGAGTTGAAGGATATGGTCAAATTCATCGAGATTACGCTGAGCGGGAAGAAGACGTTCCCGTTTGTGCCGGTTTTAGTAGTCGACGGCGATAAGGATTTCGACGTCGCGTTGGATGTAGAGAAGAAAGAGATGTATGCAAACAAAGTGCGATTGTTCCACCGGTTCGTTTCGGAGTTTTGCAAGCGCTAATTTAGTACTTCTCTATTTTGACACTAAGAAAGAAATACACACACATCACATGACTTCCCCTCTAACTATAGTCAACCTACATCTACAACGAGTTTCTACCTACTTTACTTTTAAATCTTCTTCTGTCGATACCGATGATGCTACGGAAATCTTTGCGGCGGTGAGCTTTCCCGTATCCGTCCACGTACACACGACGTCGCTTTTATCTCCAAATTTTGCGCCTCCAATGCCAACTACTCTCGCGTCGTTTCGAAACGTAAACCCGCCACCCAATTTCCCTTTTTCGTAACTGCCGCATAAAATTTCATAATCCAACGACGCGACGCACACGAAGCCTTCGATTGTGCGAGGCGCGTATAATCCAGTGACTTCGTATTTCGCGCAATTCTTCCACCTGTACCTCGCCGTCCATTTTCTCGGATCGACCACAGATACCGTTCTCTCTTTCCCAGCGCAGCACAAGACTGAATTGCCAGAAAATTTCGCTGGTTCCAACGCTTGGATTTGGTGCCTCGCGTTGTCGCTTGCGACTTGCTTCACGCGACCAACTTCGCCGTTCTTCTTATCGACTCTGTGGTCGTACACGACCACTTCGTTGTTCTCTCCTATACATAAAACCGAGCGTCCAGAATGTGGCGTTTCCATGTGCGCGATAGATGTCGGTGACTCTAACAAATTATTCGTTCGAACGACTCGGTCTTGCTCGAACCAATCGATCGTGCGAGTCCACAATTTGCACACGGCGATGTTGTTTTCTTCGAGAGGACAAAACGAGAGTCCAGCCCAACCTGGAGAGCCAAGCGTTTCGAATGTCTCGCATTCTTTATACATCTTCGGCGTCGCTTTATATAACAACTCCGCTTTTTCCATGTCATCATCATCATCTGCAACTTTCGTCTTGGGAACTTTACACACCGTCAACCTCCCGGTCGCGTCTACCGTCGCCACGCGTTGCTCCTCCGTCTGTCCTCCCGCTTCTCCTACTTCTCTAATTTTCAAGCACATGATTTCGAACTCCTGTCCTTCAAACGCTTCAATCATTTCTGTTTCGTGTTTTCGATGTTTTCTATCATCTGTTGTTGTCGTTCTTTTTCGTTTCTTCTTTCCATTTTCCTCTTCCTCTTCGTTTTCTTCGTTTTCTTCTTCGTCGTCGTCTCGAGGAATGCTCGCGTTCGTCTTCCCCAAAGCCGCCGTCTCGTTTGCAAACTTTACGTTCCGTTTAAACACGCTCCCGCTGTTGGCAATAATCGCCGTGCAAAAATTACGACTCATTGATGCTGCGTTTGTTGTTCGTTCCACTTGACATCTGGTCGCGTTGTGCGCGTGCCCGGGGGAGATGTATTCGTGTTCGTCGTGAAATTTCGGGAAGAGTTTCAACTCGCATCGCGTCAAGCTCAACACGGCGACAGATTTGGTGTTGTTCTTCTTATCCTCGGAGAATAAGTCAGAATAAGAGTTTGAGGATTGCTTCACTCGAGTTAACGCGATGGAGTTTTGCCCGGGAGTTGGTTTTATCGGTGGTGGTGGTGGTGGTGGCATCGTATTCATAAACTATTATGAAGAGTGTGAGTAACTGTATGATGATGTAAAATTTTTAAGGCAAAACGGAGTAGTAGTAAATTTTATTAGTATTCAACGCAAGCATCCGATAATGAGTAGTAGTCTTCTTTCTTACCATTTCAACAAGCAAGAGGCCCAGGTCAAACCGGCACCGAACCCAGCCATGGCGACGACGTCACCTCTCTTCACCTTCCCACTCTCGACGGCTTCGCACAAAGCCAACGGGACGGAGGCCGCGGAGGTGTTCCCGTACTCCGCGATGTTCGAGACCACTTTATCGTCTCCTAGACCTAACCTTTGCGCGGCGGCGTCGATGATTCTTTGGTTCGCTTGGTGCAAAACTAAGTGATCGATTTCCTCTGGTTGCATGTTTGCGTTTTTCAAGCTCTCTTTGATGGTCATCGGTACCGCCCTAACGGCGAATTTGAACACGTCTTGGCCGTTCATGCCAATGTTTTCGTACGCCGTGCGTTCGCCGGCTTCTGAATCGGACTCCCAGACTTTCCCCACTTTCGCTCCGCACACTTTCGCCGTCAAGTGATGATTCTGCGACCCATCGCTGTGCATGTCAAAACCTAACAAAGAGCACTCGCTCACCTCTTCCGTGGCGGTTAACACAACCGCGCCGCACCCGTCGCCGAACAAAATGCACGTCCCTCGGTCTCGCCAATCCACGTATCTGCTCAAAACGTCCGCTCCAACCACGAGCACGTTTTTATACCCACCTCCTCTGATGAAATGCATACCGTTGACTAATCCAACGACAAATCCCGAGCACGCGGCGGTTAAATCGTACGCCAACGCGCCTTTCGCGCCAATCGCGCTTTGTAACAAACACGCCGACCCGAACAAGTCGTCCGGCGAACTCGTCGCGACGATGATTAAATCAATATCTTCTGGGTTCACGTTGGCCATTTTCAAAGCACCAAGAGAAGCTTCCGCGGCTAAAGATGTCAACGTTTCATCTCCAGAAATCACGTGTCTTTTCCCAATTCCGGTTCGCGTGCGTATCCACTCGTCGTTGGTTTCCACCAACTTGGCGAGGTCGTCGTTGGTGATGAATTTCTTCGGCAACGCCTTCCCGACGCCGGAAATTTTCGCCCCTTTGGGCGTAAACGACGCCGTTTGCGACGTTTGACACCTCGTAATAGTCGTATATGTTTTATTCGTTTTCTTGTTTAGGTTCGTCTTCGTGTTTCTTCTTCTTCTGTTGTTCAGAGCACTACTCGTCGTCGTACTCGCGTCATCAAGTCTCGAGGACACCATCGGTAAAGAACTCATCATCATCATTCCTCTCTGCTATTATATATAGTATTGCTTTTTACCTCTTTTCTCTCAGAAAAAGAAGAATAATAAATACACACACTCTCTCTCTCTCTTTCAATCTCTCTAAACTCTCTCTCTCTGACTTCTTTACCTCGCGAATGTGCGCGTATACGCGCTCGGGGATATAAAAAGTAAAGATTTTGGATAAAAACAAAACGAGAGGGAGAGGGCTGGATAAGAGGTTAGGGTTGTATACCCTAAACTGTTTGTTGCAGAATTTTTTGTAAGGGAGCGTTGAACGATTTTTAGGCCGCACAACACATCAGAGAGAGAGAGAGAGAGAAGAGAAGACAAAGAAGACGAAGAAGACAAAGATGAGAGCTTTTCGGCGGAAGAGCAGTTGTTCTCTTACGCTTCTTTTTTGTTGTCTTTTTTGTATTCATTTTTCGGTGTCCTCGAAAGGGGGCTTTGTTGAAGTTTCGGCGAAGAAAACTGCTGCTTCGGAATCATCATCATCATCATCATCATCATCGAATCAGTTTGGAATATCCGCGACAGCTTTTGGGACGTGGCGAGAGGTCTTCAACGCGGCTCCATCTCGAGCGGAGGAATCTATTAAAGATGACATCTCTCCACCGATTAAAATATACGTGTATAACGACGCGGACGTGAAGAAACTCTTGTTCCCAGGGAAAGAGACGCAAGCGTACAAGTCTGGAGTGTGCGGGATGAAGATGTACGGGAGTCAAGTGCACATCGCGGACTTCTTGCTGAAATCGAAAGAGTTGAGGACGGAGAATCCTTCGGATGCGGATTTTTTCTTCCTCCCGGGGTGGCCGAAGTGCATGTTGGACGCGCCGCCGAACGGGGCGGGATTAACCGACGACGAGTTAGCGAAGAGGTTGAACGGCGTCATCGAGAAGCTGCCGTATATTAAGAAATCCGGAGGGAGAGATCACGTTTTCGTCTGGCCGAGCGGAAGAGGGCCGACTTTGTACAAGAATTGGCGGTGTAAAATACCAAACTCAATATTTTTAACTCCGGAAGGGTTTTATACCGATCCGTATAGAACGTTAGCGCCGTATTTTGATCCTTGGAAGGACGTCGTGTTGCCGGGATTTATGGACGGTAGGAAAGATTCGTATTTAGAAACAAACAAGAGAACGAGTAAGAGGACAAAGTTAGCATCGTTTGCGGGGACCGTACCAGATGGGCAAGCGTTGAAAGGGGACGAGAAGCACGTAAAAGCGCACCCGAGAGAACGGTTGTTGAAACTTTCGAAAAAGTATCCGGACGATTTGCTCGCGATTTCGGGTCGGACGCCAAAGTACGCCGAGATTTTAGGAGATAGCAAGTTTTGTATCGTTCCCAGAGGCTTATCGCCGTGGACGTTGAGAACGTACGAGACCTTTTTTGCCGGATGCGTGCCGGTGATTATTTCAGATTCGGTGAGGTTACCGTTTCAAGAGTTTTTAGATTGGTCGTTGATTTCCATCAAATGGCCCGAGGCCAAAATCGACGAGTCGTTGTTGACGTATTTGAAGAGTATTCCGGACGAGGAGATTGAAAAAATAGTTAGAAGAGGAGAGCAGGTGAGGTGCGTGTTCGCGTACCAAGCGGATGCGACGAAATGTAACGCGTTTTCAGCCATCATGTGGGCGTTGAGTCTGAAAGATCGAAACGTGGCGAGTACGAGCGAGTGGGCTCTCAGAGACGAAATGTGATGACGAGAGGAGAGAGAAAATCAAATCGCGACATTAATTTCATCTTTTTGCCGAAACGCGGTAAATAGATTCACATAGCCATTTAATCGAACACTGTTAGCATTTGTATGACATTTCTGCAATTTTTTTCTGTATTTGAGTTTGTTCTGGTACGTATCTAATGTGACATTAAATTTTCTCCGACTTGGGCTTCTTTTCTTCTGTCTCTGTGTGTTCTTTACTAATTCTACTAAAAATCTACGCCGATGTTTCTGCTGCTTGCTTTCTTCCCATGAACTCAGCCATTCTGATTGCGTTTTCTATGTCTTTATTCTGCTTCTTCTTTTCAAGCGACTGAGCTTTTTCCAACGCTTTCACGGCTTCCCCGTACCGTTTGAGCGCGTGTAAAGCCAATCCTACTCTAAAATTCCCCTTGACGTTCTTTTCGTCCAGCGATACGCTTCGTTCAGCCTCTTTCAAAGCCTCTTCTAATCTTCCGAGCTTCAAGAAACACGCCGCTCTGTTCGAGTGAACGATTGATTTATCCGAATCTAACTCGGTATCTTGCAGCGAAAGCTCGTAGTGCGCGATTGCGGAGCCGTAATCACCGGCTTTAAACGCCTCGTTACCTTTCGCCTTATTCGCCGCGCGTCTCTCCTCTTTCGCTTTTGCTTCGGCTTCTTCCACGGAATTCGCGTTGAGCTCTCTCGCTGTCGTTGGAAACTCGTCTTTACCGCGTATGACGCGTTCGGTTAGAATTTTACCGTTCACAAACCTCGTGACGTGCTGCCTGACTCTGCTATTACTACTACTTCCGTCGTTGTTTTCTTCGTTCTCCTCTTTCTTCTGTAATTCCCTAAAATCGTTATCATCCACGTCCACGACGTGAATGTTCTTCCCATCCAACATGCTCTCATCTGTAAATACCAACGATAACCCACTCGTTGTGGCGTGATAAATCGATCCAATCGTATCTCTCGATGGAAACAACAACGTAACGTTTTCACACTCGTCTATTTGCGTCGTCTTTGTCGACGCCGCGCCGCTTTCGAACGTAATCTCGCAATTGCTACAGTTCCAAATCTCCATCGTCGACGTCTTCACGGTCCCCGCGCACGAAATCGTCGTATCCTTGGCGCTCTCGATGAATATCTTGATCGGTTTCGCGCACTTCTTAATCTCGTACGAACATTTCGCAACCTCGCGAAAGTGCAACGATTTCGAGTTCTGTTCCAACTCCTCCGCGCGAATCGCTCTCGTCACCTCCGTTTCTTTCTCAATCGTCACTCGTCTCGACATTTCCTTTTCCTCCGAGTGTTCCCACCTCTCTTTCGCCTCTCGCAGCATTTGTTTCTTCTCCTCCTGCGCTTTTTTCGTCTTCTTTTCAAGCTCGTTCGCGACGCTCAGTTTTTCCATCTCTCGCTTCAACTCAGCCTCTTCGAGTTGGATTTTCTGCATTTCTTCCTCGGTAAACTTGCTCCACTTCTCGTGATATTCTTTCGAGGATCGATCGTCATTCTCGTCGTCGTCGTTTTTGTTAGAGGTTTCGTTTTCTTCGTTTTCCTCCTCTTTTCCTCCTCCTCCTCCTTCTTTTGCTTGGTCTTCTTCTTCGCCCATCATTTTTAGGATTCTTATGAAGTATTCGGGAAAAAAATACGCGCAAAACAAAAAGCCTCACTAAAACACACGCACCATTACTAACGACGACAAAGAGCTGTTTGTGTGCTCTGCTTGAGATGAGAATGAGATGAACGAAGAACTGATCCAGAACTTGGTCTCCGCGGCGGAGTCGTTGTCTCGCTCGGTGGACCGCGCGGAAGAGAAGCTGAAAACGCAAAAGGAAAACAACGCAAAGTTGCAACAGTTGGTGTTTTTTCTCGACGCCGTCGCGAAACGAAAAGAACGACAGGTGAGAGAGACGGAAGTTCGAGTGGCGAAGAGGAAACTCAGAACGAGTACAATGGAGATGGAGATGGAGACAAAAAAGAGGGAGGAGAAAGTGAGAGAGATTGAGTTACGCGCGTGGTTGGAAAGAGACGATCGGAAGTTTGAGCAGTTGAAAGAGAAGAAGAGGAAAGCTTTAGAGAAGACGACGACTGACTCGAGTGTGACGAGCGCGTTAAACGCGCTGTTCGAACGACGAGAAGAAGAAGACCAAGAAGACCAAGAAGAAGAAAGAGAAAACAGTAAACGAAGAAAAGAAAAGGAGTGCGAGGAAACCGACCAGATGTGGTTGCAAAAGGCGAGAGAGAAAGTGCAGCAAGAGTTGGCCAAGTTTAGAGTCGAATTCCTCGAGAGAGAGAGTTGAAGTGAGAGAGCGTAGAGTGTTTTGTTGTGTGTCTCTCTCTTTCTCTCTTTAGTATTACAAGGATCTAAATATTTGTTTGTCTCTCTGCTCCGCGTATTTCGATAGACGTGGGCTTTTCTTTTTTTCTCGCTCGCGCATTCGAAAACGGAAGCTCCTCGTACTTTTTTGTTGATGATACCTATGATTTTAATCCGTGTGTAGCTCTCCACCTTCGTATCGCCAACCATATGGAAAATATGGTAACGGACAGTTATTGTCGAGGAGGTATTGTACACATTCGGTTTGGTTGTTCTCGTGCGCTTCTCGAACGGCCCGAGCATTCCAAGGCGCTTTGGCGGTTTCGTGCAAGTACTTCAAACAGTCCAAGTGGCCGTTCCTGGCCGCCAACATACACGCCCATGCGTCATATTTATCAAACTTACGCTCAACAAGATATTCGAGTATGTGGAGATGACCATATTCAGCCGCCCAAGCGGCACTTCTCCAATCCCAAGGCGCTTTGGCTTCTTCGTGTAAGTATTTGAGGCACTCGAGATGACCGTTTTTGGCAGCAAATGCACACGCCCACACAGTGATAGGACACTCATTTGCAACGCAATACTTTACCATTTCCAGATTACCTTGACTTGCGGCCGTCATAATCGTCCTTCCATCCCACTCACACTTTTTCTCCTCTCGCGCCCACTTGAGCAACTCGAGTTTATTCGTTCGAGCAACTCGAAAGCAGAAATATGTTTCGTATTTCCACCAACTCGGCCACAACGATTTATTCTCCCACACAACTTCCAAAGTCGATATCGACGACATCTCTTCGACCTTAAACCTCTTCTTCAAATCACTTGCGCGAGATGATCTCTTAATCAACTTTCTCGTCTCACTATTCACTCCGTACAAGAATTTGATATCCGTTCGATTCAATCTCGGAAGAATGTGTTTGAAACAAATATCGTCGTTATTCACGATCAAATCCCACACATCTCTCTCCCCAATCCGCCTCTTTTGCGCTCTCGTCCTCACCCCAAGAGTATTATACGCAGTATGAGCAGAAGAAGACATGATGCTTTTGTGGTGTCGTTTTGTGTCGTCTGACGAATCAAAGCTTCTTCTTCTTTAAACGCGAATGAGTGCGATTTCTTTTTTTTTTAGGAAAGAAAAGCGACCGTTTTGAGACTGACAGACTGAGAAATTCTGAGAAATTTTGTGAAAACACAGAAAAAGGGAGGAGAGACGTCACTCTAAAAACTCCATACATTTCAACACATTATAATGTCTTCTCATCAACGTCTCTTATCTTCCACGAGCAGACGCGCGCTCTCTCGATACGCGTCGACGAGTTATTTCTCGAACTCTGCTGCTGGTTCCTCTCATTCGTTTTCGGTAGGAGCAGCACAACACCACTTGGTCTTTAAGAACAACAACATTAACAACAACATTAACACCAAAAAGCATGTATTCAGCACGACGACGGGAAGTCACGACGATTTTGCGGCCAAGTCGCACGTGGACGCGTCGAACGCGCACGAGGAAATCGCCTCGGACGTTGCGAAAGAAACCGTGGTGATT
>Ga0255773_10000519_pt1 | contig 41110 bp, 42 predicted proteins | sample 011ome_17_FD_179971 | JGI IMG/M metagenome (GOLD analysis project Ga0255773, IMG submission 179971) | Coastal salt marsh microbial communities from the Groves Creek Marsh, Skidaway Island, Georgia - 011502XT metaG (version 2) | ecosystem: Environmental > Aquatic > Marine > Intertidal zone >... | reverse complement strand
AAGGACGAAACAAACAGAGCAGCATATGGGTTAAAAGACTCTAACAAATTTTTCAAGACATATCCTCTAAAAATAATTTCTTCAAAAACAGAAACTCCCATAAAAAGTACAATTGATAATAAAACTTTATTTAATTTAAAATCAATATTAACAAAAACTATCTCATTAATTAATAATAAAAAAAAGTAAGCAAATCCCATTATTAGTAATCCTATCAATAAACCAAAATTGAAATCTTTTAATCTTCCTTTGACTTGTAATCCAATATTAATAAGTGGTTCCTTGTCAATATATTTCATAAAAGCCCACAACATAATGATCATAAAAAAAGTCATTGTATACTCTAAAATTATCATGAGCTCTAAATCTATTTTACCTGTTCCAAAAGAGCTCATGTCAAATCCAGATGCACTCATAATAATTACAGCTATTATTTGAGAAATTAAAATTAGAGGAACAAACAACAAGGATTTAAGCCATCCAGAGTGATTTGAGATTTTTTTATACATACTATTTTTTATTAAAAATTACCGGAAAGGAATACGTCATTGCCACAGGATAATCATTTTTTAACGCTGGTTCTAAAGATGGAAATCTTTTAACTACTTTTTCAGCTTGTTTTCTGTAAAGATCAGGACCAAAAGAAGTAATCTCTGAGACACTACCATCATTTTCAACAATCATTTCAACAAATACAATTACTTGATCGTTTGCATTATTTGAATTTTTTGGATGTTTAAGGTATCTTTTAATGTATGAATTGATGTTATCCTTAAAAATTTCTATAGACTGTTCTGAGGTTATATTATTAGTTTTAGGAAATAAGGGAGCCCAATCAACTTCATCAATACTGAACAGATCGTTGTAATCGAAATTTTGTGTATTCAATTGATAAGTCAGTGGAACTCTTAGTGGAAATGATGATGTAACTCCATTAATTTTTCCTGGCTTCATTACTGGAAGCTTGTAGAAAAGATCTGAAGCTGCATCCTCAAAAATTTTATTAGCAGTATCCAATGCTTCTTTATCAGTAAACTTAACACCAACCAATGAAGACTTAGCTATCAAATTACTGACTCTTCCCTCTACATCTATCTCAAAGTACACATTAACAACGGATTGCAAACCCAATTCTTTTGCAGACTCAGGAAATACAAGGTTTTCTTCTATATACTCGTTTAGTGTTTCGTTAAAACATGTTTTTTGATTTTTGACAGGAACCAAACTACAGATTTTAAATACTGGAAACTCCTTTTCTGGAATATTATTTTCCTGAGATGTTAAAATATTTGTAAGAAAAAAGAATAAAAATAAATATAGAAATTTGTGCACGTCTAAATTTTAGATACTAAAGATAAGTTAATTAGCACTACCCTTAAATTTTTTTTAGTTAGTTTAGTTATAAATTTCACTATTATGAAAAATTTTACATATCTCATTTCAATGTTATTGATAGCATTTACATTTTCTTGTGAAAATATGGATCAAGAAATGACTGACGATGAGTTAATTCAAGCAATTATTGAATCTGAAAACAGAATTTCTGTAACAAAAGAAGACCTTCCTCAATCAACTTTAACAAGCTTAAATTTTGACATGCCAAATGATGTCATTCGTTCAGCTGAATTAGCTCCAGATCTTGGATTTGAAATAGAATTAAAAAGTTGGAACTTTTTTGAATTTGAATTAGATTTTGAGAGAGATGATAATAAATATTTTACAACTAAGGGAAGAAAACTAGAATCAACAAAAGGAAAAAAAGATGGAAAGAAAAAAAGAGGACCCTGTTTTAAATATGTTTATCCAATTTCATACACCATGGCTGATAATTCAATAATTTCTGGTGACAATAGAAAAGAAATTCACACACAAATGAAAGCCTACTTTGACAAAAATGGAAAAAGTAGAGAAAATAAACCTACTTTAAACTTACCTGTTCAAATTTTGACGATTTCTAAGGACAAAACTGTTTCTACAAAAGAAATTTCAACTCTTGAAGATTTAAAGTTACTTTGGGAATATTGTAAACGTGGAAAGGGTCAAAAGGGGGATGATAAAAGAGGTTGATAATTATTTGTTTTCAATAAAACTTAAAAGCTCCAAACCTGGAGTTTTTTAGGATTTTAATTTATTCCAAGCAAAGATCATAACTGAAAGAAAAAAAAATAAAGCTCCAATTGGTAATAATCCAAATGGCTCATTTAAATAACCATTGTCATCGATCTCTGATCCGATTAAAAAAAACAGAATATAACAACTGATACTTAAAATAAAAAAAACAAGAGGAAGCTTTTTCTTCATATATAAATTTTAAAAATAATATTTTAGGATTTTTAAGATAGTCTTTTATTTTTGCAAAAAATAAAGTATGAAACATTTTTCTAAAAATGATATCAATGCAATGGACAGAATTTATAGATTAAATCTTATAAACAGTTGTACAGGTTATAAATCAGCTAATCTTATAGGAAGCGTTTCATCAAAAAAAATTTACAATGTAGCCGTTTTTAGTTCAATAACTCATTTAGGTAGTGATCCTGCAATGTTAACTTTTATAGTTAGACCAACTACTGTTCCAAGAGATACTTATAGAAATATTATAGAAAACAAAGAATTTACAGTTAATCATATTCATTTAAACGATATTAAAGAAGCTCATCATACATCTGCAAAGTACCCCTCAATTATATCTGAATTTGATATGACTAAATTGGAAAAAGAATTTATCAAAGGTTATAATGCACCGTTTGTTAAAACATCAAAAATCAAATTGGGATGTAAATTTCTAAACCAGTATGAAATTAAAGAAAACAACACTCTATTAATGGTTGCTGAAATTAACGATATTTTCGCTGATGAAGCTATAATTCAGGACGATGGATGGCTTAATTTAGAAATTGCTAAAAGCGTAACGGTTAATGGACTTGATGGATATGCTCTCCCCTCATTAGTTGATCGATTTGAATACGCAAAAAGAAAAAGATGAATAATTTTATCACTAAAGAAATTTTAGAATATTCTGAACAACAGTCTGTTAAAGAACCCAAAGTTTTAGAGGAGCTAAATAGAGAAACTCATTTAAAAGTTTTAAATCCAAGAATGTTAAGCGGTTTTTTTCAAGGAAGACTTATTTCCTTAATTAGTAAAATTTTAAAACCAAATAAAGTATTAGAAATTGGCACGTACACAGGATATTCTGCAATATGTCTTTCAGAGGGATTAAGTTCTAATGGAACAATTCATACAATTGATAAAAACGAAGAGCTTTTAAACATTCAAAACAAATACTTTAAAAAGGCAGGTGTTAAAAATTCAATTATTCAACACACGGGAAATGCATTGGAAATAATACCAAAAATTAATGAAAACTTTGATTTAATTTTTTTGGATGCAGACAAAGAAAATTACGTCAATTATTTCAATCTAATAATTAATAAATTGAATAAGGGGGGAATTATTCTGGCTGATAATGTACTATGGAGTGGAAAAGTAATTGATTTAACAGATAATGATCTAACTACGCGAATTTTAAGAGAATTTAATGAATTGGTAAACGAAGATTCTAGAGTTGAAACTATTTTACTTCCAATTAGAGACGGAATTTCTTTGATTAGAAAATTATAGACTATTTTCTTCTTATTGAGCCAGTCAATTCGTCCATTTGATCTTTAACATCGTCAATTTCTTTTTTAATAGATTTCGTATCTATCCCTTGCTTTTCAGCACTTTTTTTTATTTCTGATTTAATATCTTCTGTAGCATCTTTAACCTGACGAATTCCTCGTCCAAGTCCTCTTGTAATTTCAGGAATTTTATCGGCACCAAAAACAAGTAATACAATAAGTCCAATAAAAAGTATTTCAGGGCCGCTAATAAATAATAATAAAGAATACATGATTGTAAATATAAAAAAAGGCCAATAAAAATTGGCCTTTATTTTTATCCTTTTACTTTGGCTTTAAACTTATCAAATTCTGAATCTTCTTGCTTTTTTGGCCAAGAGTTGTTTGAAGTATCAATATCAGCTGTTTCTAAATCTGGATCCAAATTAATACTGATAATCTTTTTATTTGAAGTAACAAGTTTTTTTACCTCTTTATCGTTTTTTCTCCATACTTGTGCGGGATAAGTAACTCTTTCAACTGATCCGTCTTCGTATTCGTAATCAACAATAATAGGCATAACTAAACCTCCAGGCTTGTCATAAGTAATCTCATAAAAATATTTAGGTACTTCTAAGTTTGAAATTTCACTTTCAGTGAAGTTTTCGTTAATATAATTGTTCAATAACTTAGAATTTTCCAAAGGACTGTTTTCTTTAATATTTTCATTGTCATTTTTTGAGTTTTCTAAAAAAACTAAAGGTCGTAATCTATCTTTTGGAATACCTCTCTCCTCCATGATTTTTTTCATTTCTTCACCAGGCTCAGTTGAAACAAAATATTGATTAACTTCTTTTATACCTATGTCTACATAGTCTGTACTGTAAAACCATCCTCTCCAAAACCAGTCTAAATCTACCGCTGATGCATCTTCCATAGTTCTAAAAAAATCTTCTGGAGTGGGATGCTTAAACATCCAACGTTTTGAATAAATCTTAAAAGCATGATCAAATAATTCTTTACCCATAATAGTTTCTCGTAAAATATTTAGAGCGGTAGCTGGCTTTCCATAAGCATTAGGGCCAAGGCTATAAACATTTTCAGGATTAGCCATAATAGGAGCTAAAAATTTCTGATCAACACTCATGTATCGAGTTATCATTTCAGCTGGTCCTCTGTCAGAGGGAAAATTCTCTAATGGATATATAATATCTGGAAAATCTTTACCAAGTTTTTGTTCAGTTATGTATTGAACATAAGTATTTATTCCTTCATCCATCCAAGCCCATTGTCTTTCATCAGAATTTACAATCATTGGAAACCAATTGTGTCCAATCTCATGGATAATTACTCCAATCATTCCAAATTTTACATCATCAGAATAAGAACCATCCATGTTGGGTCTACCAAAATTGAAACAAATCATTGGATATTCCATACCAATTTGCTTTGCATGAACTGAAATTGCTTTATGGTAAGGATAATCAAAAGTATAATCGGAATATGTTTTTAGTGATTCAGCTACAACAACAGTTGAATAATCCTCCCATAAAGGATTCCCCTCTTTTGGATACATTGAAACAGCCATTACATCTTTATTTCCAATTTTAACAGCCATCATATCCCAAATAAATTTCCTTGAAGTTGCAAAAGCAAAATCTCTTACATTTTCAGCTAGAAAATGCCAAGTTTTCTTCTTTTTTGAAAACCCTTTTTCAGCTTCTTCAGCCTCCGCTTGAGTGACTATCATAACAGGCTTATCATATGTTTTTTTTGCTTTGTTAAAGCGCTTCATCATATCTTTTGAAAAAATATTTTTTCTATTTTGAAGTTCCCCTGTAGCATCTAAAATGTGATCTGAAGGAACAGTTATTTTAACATCATAATTTCCAAATGGTAAAGCAAATTCACCATCTCCCCAAAATTGATAATTTTGCCAACCTTCAACTTCGTTATAAACAGCCATTCTTGGAAAAAATTGAGCTATAATGTAAACTCTGTTACCATCTTTTTCAAAAGTTTCATAACCTGATCTACCATCTTGGTTGACATGATCCTGAATGTTATACCACCACTTGATTGAAAAAGAAAATTTTTCACCACTTTTCAATGTAGATGGTAAGTCAACTCGCATCATGGTTTGATTAATGATGTGTTTAATAGGGTTTTTATTCTCATCAACTACAGACTCAATGTTAAAACCTCCATCAAAGGGATCAGTCATAAATTCTTTTGTGAAACCTGAGGGAGGATAAGCAACACTAATACGATCTTCATTAATTAATAATGAAGGAGAATCTTTTTTTCTCACATTTTGATCTAATTGAACCCACAGGTATTCTAAATTATCAGGTGAATTATTTGTGTATGTGATTGTTTCAAAACCATATATTCTTTTATTTTCATCATCTAATTCAATCTCCATTTTATAATCAGCTTGTTGTTGATAATAAGCAGGTCCTGGAGCACCAGAAGCAGTTCTGAACATATTGGGAGTTGAAAACTCTTGATAGAGTTGACGAAACTTGTTTACATTTATATTTTCTTGATTTCTTTCCTTTGCTTCTTGGGATAAAATTGGAAGGGATATAATAAAACTTAATAGGAATAAAGATATGTGTTTTAATTTCATATGATAATTTTTATTGAGGTTTAAATTTAAGTAAAAAGTTTAAATATTAACTTTGAGTGATGAATTATTAACTCTTGAAATAAAACTATCACGTTTTCCACTTTTTTTAACATGAATTATGTTTTGTTGATCATTAAATTGATCAAATAAAACTTGATTATCAATTGTTAAATCTTGGAAATCTGGTAATTTTTCAACTTCTAAATAACATACATAAATTTCATTTTTACTTTCAAGACCAATAAAGTCAAGTTCAAATTTATTTGAATCAAAAAATACATGAAGTTTAGAATTGAAATAGTCTTCAATATCATTAAAATAAACATCTTTTGTTAAATCTAAAACACCTGAAATTTCGTCTAAATAACCTGAGCTAATTGCATTAGACATATCGTCTTTAAAGACTCTTAAAGTAATTTGCAATGAGCCTTTTTCTGTGAAATTAAAAAGAGAGGTGCTCACATAATATTTATGTTCAGTAAAACTGCTGAAGATTAAAAAAATTATAATTGAATTAATTATTCTCATTTCAACGAATTAAAAAATGTATCAAAAGATTCTAAAACTAAGCCATGATTTGAAGATTTGAAATCAGTCGGAATTGAGGTGTTTTCTATTCCTCCTAAAACAAATTCATAAACCTCACTTTCTTTAATTGAATAAGTATTGGTAAAAAAATTAACACCATAAAATTCAATGATTTGAACAGCTAAAAGGTCTTGTTTGTTCCAAGCACGTCTGTTTCTTAAACTTTTGTAATAACCAGATAAATGCTTGTATATTGCTTCAATATCTAATCCTCCGGTAAGAGGCAGTAAAAGTGTTGTTAGAATTAATGTCTTCTCTGACACAATTTTTTCTTGTCTCTCACCTTTAAATCCTGGAATACCAACATCATCAAAATTGATAGGAACTTTAACGTTTGAGTTTTCCATGTCTGCTAAAATATTTCCAGATAAATTGTGGGGTTTCACCACTACATTGTCCAACTCATTTATGAACTGATCAACATAAACTTTAAAAAATTCTTGTTTGTGCAATAAATCATCAATAACTAAAACTCTAGGAATTATTTGAACTGATGAAATAATAATTGTGTCTTTTTTTTGTATTCCTATCTCAAATTCTCCATCAAAATTTGTGATAGTTTTTGATCCACTAGTTTTATTAATAATGTGTATTCCGCTTAAATTAATGGAATCGTTAACAATCTCTCCTTTAAGAATTTTAAAATTTTGATTAGTCTGGGTATAAATACTTGTTAATCCTAAAAAAAAACAAATAATAAAACTAACTTCTCTTAAGTACTTTTTTAAATTTATCACTCTGTTTAATTAAAAAATCTAATAGCTGGAATTCATTACTTTTTTTAAATAAAACCTTGTTTGGAAATTTATCGTCACAGAACAAAAGAAATTCTGCAACATTCTTCTTATCAATACCAAGTGTATTTATAAAAAAACCGTCATCATAAACTTCTCTGATTAAATCACTCGGTTTAAAATTTAAACTAGACATGTTTTTATTATCAACATTATTTTTATTAGAATTTTTAGCAATAGCTTTATATAAGTTAATAAAATTCAATCCATTATTAAATGTCCCAGCTTTTAGAATTTCATCTTTCAATCTTGTTGACTTATCTGATAAATAATCAAACTTTTTAAACTCTTCCTCTTTTAAGTCTAAAAACTTTTCTGTGTTCTCCGGGCCAACTACAACTTCATCCAAAACAGTTACCTTCTCATTAACATCTATAACCAATCTACTTTTTTGTAAAATGTCTTTATTTATAACTACGGATCTTATTTGATATTGAACTGAGGAAAAAACAATCCTATCATTAAGTTTTACTTTCATTTCAAATTCCCCATCTTGATCAGTTATTGTGGCATCACCAGAAGTATTATTAACCACATTGGCAGAAATTACATTACTATTTTTATACAATACTTTTCCTCTAATCCAAGTTCTATCATCATTTTGAGAAAAGACAAAATTTGAGAGGAAAAATAAGAAGATAACTAATCTCATAGCAAAGTTGTAGAGCGGGAGACCGGGTTCGAACCGGCGACATTCAGCTTGGAAGGCTGACGCTCTACCAACTGAGCTACTCCCGCTTATTATTTTAATTTTATTATAAAATCAATTAAATATATTACTAATTTTAGTTTAAATGAATTGGATAATAAAAAAAGTTGATTCAAAAGATCTATATCCAGTTAGAAATAAAGTTTTAAGAGACAACAAAGGATATGATTATTGCAAATTTGATGGAGATGATTTTGAAAGTTCTTTACACTTTGCTGCCTTTAATAAAATTAACATCGTCGGCGGAGTTTCTCTAATTGAAAATTATAGCAAAAATTTAGAAGAATCAAAAGTAATTCAACTTAGAGGAATGTGTGTTTATAAAAAATATCAAAATAATAATATTGGACAAAGACTACTTGAAAAAGCTGAATCGATTTCTAAAGAAAATAAATACACCTACTTATGGATGAATGCAAGAAAATCAGCTTTAAATTTTTATGTTAAAAACGGATACAAAAACGAACTAAATAGTTTTAATATTGAAGGGATTGGTGAGCATTACTTTCTTTACAAAAATTTAAATAAATGATGAGGAAATTAATTGTATTTCTATTTTTTTTAATTTGTAATGAATTTTACTCTCAAGCAACTGTGGATTTAGAAATTATTATTGGGAAATCTCAAACTAATCTAGTAGGTGATTCTATTAGACTTGAGGTTAATACTTACAAAGCATTTAAAAAAATGGAAGCTGCAGCTAAAAGAGATGGAATATATTTAAAAATAGTTTCAGCCTACAGAGGATTTGAAAGACAAAAATTAATCTGGAACAATAAATATGAAAAATTTACAAATGATTTTTCTTTAGAGCCAGAAAAAGCCATTTCAGAAATTATTCGTTTTTCTACTGTACCAGGGACTTCTAGACATCATTGGGGAACAGACATTGATATAATTGACGGTAATTTCCCTTATGAAGAAAATGTTTTGGTTTCTGAAAAATTTGAAAAAGACGGTCTTTTCTACAAGTTGAAAAACTGGTTAGATAATAATTCCGAAAACTTTGGTTTTTACTTAACCTACACTAATGATAAAAATAGAAAAGGGTTTGAATTTGAACCTTGGCACTATAGCTATAAACCTGTCTCTGTAAAATACTACAGAGCTTTAATTAAAACGGATTTAAAAAAAATAATAAAAAGTTTGGATATTAATGGTTCAGATTATTTTGACGAGTCTTTTATTGATACTTATATAGCTGAAAATATTATGGATATTAATCCTGATTTAAAATAAGTGATCCTCATATTATATTTATATTTGTTTCAAATTATATAACTTTTTACAATTGAAAAAAAACAAAAAAGTTTTATTAATGATTCTTGATGGATGGGGTATTTCTAACAATCCTAAAGTTTCCGCAATTGATAGTGCTCAAACGCCTTTCATTGACTCATTATATAAACAATATCCAAACTCTAAACTTATAACATACGGATCTGGTGTTGGTCTTCCAGAAGGTCAAATGGGAAACAGTGAAGTTGGACATATGAACTTAGGTGCTGGAAGAATAGTATATCAAGATTTCGCAAAAATTAATAAAGATATTTCTGAAAATAATTTTAAATATTTAAAAAACTTAGTTAACCCTTTGAAAGAGATCAAAGAAAACAATAAAAAAATTCATATAATGGGATTGATTTCTGATGGAGGTGTGCATTCTCACATAAACCATTTAGAAGCTATTTTAGATTTAACCTATGAAATGAATATTAATAATGTTTTAGTTCACGCTTTTACCGATGGTAGAGATGTAGATCCCAAATCTGGAATAAGTCATATTAAAAGATTAGAAAACAAATTAAAATTAACCAATGGAAAATTAGCATCAGTCATTGGAAGATACTATGCAATGGACAGAGACAAAAGATGGGAAAGAACAAAAAAATGTTACGACCTTCTTGTTAATGGAATTGGTAAAAAAGTTTCAAATATTAACAATCATATCAAAGACTCCTACAATAAAAATGTAACGGATGAATTTATTGAACCAACTTTAATTGTTGACAGTAATGAAAAACCTAACGGTTTAATAGAAAATGGAGATTATGTTATTTTCTTCAATTTTAGAACAGACCGTGGAAGACAATTGACTGAAGTTTTAACACAAAAAGACTTAGGTGATATGAAAAAACTTAAATTGAATTTCATCACAATGACGAATTATGACGAGTCTTTTGTTGGAATAAAAAATATTTACGAAAAAGAAAACATTTCTGACACTTTAGGTGAGATATTATCAAAAAATGGACGTAAACAGATTAGAATTGCTGAAACTGAAAAGTATCCACATGTTACTTTTTTCTTTAACGGAGGACGTGAAGAACCTTTTTTAAATGAAAAAAGAATTCTTTGTCCGTCTCCTAAGGTTGCTACATACGATTTAAAACCCGAAATGAGTGCTTATGAAATTACTGAAGCGATTATTCCAGAAATTGAAAATGGAAATACTGATTTTATATGTTTAAATTTTGCCAATCCTGACATGGTTGGTCACACAGGAGATATGTACGCAGCAATTAAAGCATGTGAAACTGTAGATGATTGTTGTGAAAAAATTATTAAAAAAGCAATAAAACACGATTATACCACTCTTGTTATTGCTGACCATGGAAATTCAGATACGATGGTCAATGAAGATGGGTCTCCAAACACGGCTCATACAACTAATTTAGTACCATTAATTGTGGTTGATAATGAAATTAAGAATATTGATAATGGAATTTTGGGTGATATTGCTCCAACAATTTTAGAAATTATGAATATTGTCAAACCTGAAAAAATGACTTGTAAATCTTTGTTAAAATGAAAAAAATATTGATTTTTTTATGTTTGTCTTTTTTTATTGGATGTAATACTTCATCAAAAAAAAAGAGTTTAGATTCTGAAGAATACGAAGATATTATTGGATTTTTTGATAGAGAGGAGCTTGATTTTGAGCCTCACTCTGAATGGTTTAAGAAAAACTATTCTGACTACGATCTAGACATTACAACAGTTAATAAATTAGAACCTTTACTCAAAGAAATTGATATCAAGATTTTCATGGGAACTTGGTGCAGCGACAGTAGAAAAGAAATTCCTGTTTTTTTTAAAATTATGGATAAGTTAAATATTGGAAATGATAAAATTGAAATGATTGGTATGACATTGGAAAAAACAACACCAGATAGTCTTGAACTAAATCAGAATATAATCAATGTCCCTACTTTTATTTTCAAAAGAGATGGTAAAGAAATAAATAGAATTGTTGAGTTTCCAATAGAAACTATTGAAAAAGATATTTTAGAAATACTAACTACTAATAACTATCAAAATCCCTACGATTTTTAGTATGAGTTTGATTAAATCTACAGAGGAAATAGAATTGATAAGAGAAAGTGCTCAGTTAGTATCAAAAACACTAGGAATGCTGGCAAAAGAGATCAAGCCAGGAATAAACACTATTTATCTTGATCAACTAGCTGAAACTTTCATTAGAGATCACAATGCTGAACCTGGTTTTCTTGGATTGTATGACTTTCCAAATACACTTTGTATTAGCCCAAACCATCAGGTTGTTCATGGAATACCTAATAAGGATATAATTAACGAGGGTGATATTCTATCAATAGATTGTGGAGTTTTAAAAAATGGATTTTATGGAGATCATGCCTATACTTTTCCAGTAGGTGAAATTGATGTAAACACTGCTGAACTTTTAAAAACAACTAAAGAATCACTATATGTTGGTATTGAACAATTTAAAGTTGGTAACAGAGTCGGTGATGTTGGTTATGCAATTCAAAATTACAATGAATTAAGAGGATATGGAGTAGTACGTGAATTAGTAGGCCATGGCTTAGGTAAAGAAATGCATGAAAAACCAGAAATGCCTAATTACGGAAAAAGAGGGTCTGGAAAAAAATTTATTGAAGGAATGGTTGTTGCTATAGAGCCAATGATCAATATGGGAACTCATAAAATAAACCAATTGAATGATGGTTGGACTATTTTAACAAATGACAATAAACCAAGCGCTCATTTTGAACACAACATTGCGATTGTTGACGGTAAACCAAAACTTCTCTCAACATTTGACTATATCTATGAATCGTTAGGTATAGAGAGTGATGAAGAAGATCCCTTTAAATAAAAAGTATTGAAAAGATTAATAAAATTTTTAATAAATACTATACCAAGGCCTTTTTTGATATGGTGGAGTAATACACTCAAACCATTGATTGATATTTTTTACAGAGGAAATAAATTTAAGGATCCAATAAATAATAAGTCTTACAGAAAGTTTCTGCCTTATGGTTACGTAAATCAAAGAGAAAATGCACTAAGCCCTGGCACATTATCTCTTGAAAGACATCGTCTGCTATGGTTATATTTAAAGAAAGAAACTGACTTTTTTAAAAAAAAAATTAAAGTTTTACATATCGCACCAGAACAATGTTTTTATGAAATATTTAAATCTTTAGACAATATTACATACACAACTTTCGATTTAAACTCTCCATTAGCTATGGTTAAAGGAGACATTTGTAATATGCCTTTTGAACAAAATTCATTTGATTTCATTCTTTGTAATCATGTTCTTGAACATATAATAGATGATACAAAAGCTATGAAAGAATTGTTTAGAGTTTTAAATTTAAATGGTACTGCAATAGTTCAAGTCCCAATAAATCAAAATTCAAAAAAAACTTTTGAAGACAATTCTATAACAGATAAAAAAGAAAGAATTATAAAATTTGGTCAATACGACCATGTAAGAATTTATGGTTTAGATTTTTTCAATGATCTAAAATCAGTTGGATTTAATGTTAATCCAATTAAATATTCTAAAACTTTTAGTGACGATGAAATAAATAAATTTGGATTAATTAAAGAAGAAATTATTCCAGTTTGTAAAAAACTTTCCTAAAAAAGTAATTTCTCAAAACCGGGGCTATAAAATGTTTTTACCTCATTGTTTTCATCAACATAAATTATCATTGCTTCGATTTCTGGTTTTGATTGAACGACAATTTTTGATAATTCAAGTGGCATTGCCATAAATGCTGTAGAATAGCCATCAGCTGTCATACAATCATCAGCAATTACAGAAGTGGATAAAATATTGGTTTGATTTGCATTACCATTTTTAGGATTAATAGTATGAACAATTTTATCTCCAGTTCTTGGGTCAATTAAAAATTTTCTATAGTTTCCTGAACTTGCAATGGCTTTGTTTTCGAGAAAAATTTTAATATTTTTTTTATCTGGATTTAGTGGATCAGTAATACCTACCCTCCAATTAGTATTCTTAACATTATTGATTTCATTTGCATACATTTCACCGCCAATATCAATAAGAAAATTATTGACTCCATTTTCAATCAGGATTTCAGAAATTAAATCTACAGCATATCCTTTTGCTATTGCATTAAAGTCTAAAAACATTCCATTTTTCATTTGAATTTGGTTGTTAACTAAATTGACTTTTTCAAAACCTGTATAATTTAAAAGACTATCAATATTGATTGAATAACTTGGAATTTTATTTGGTCCTAAACCGTATGCGTTGGTAAGCAAGCCAATTGTTGGATCAAAATAACCATCACTATCTTTCCAAATTGATTTAGATTTTTTAAAAACCTTAATAAAATAATCATCAACTATTATTGAATTTTCTCCATTATTTATTCTAGAAATATCAGAACTTTGAATGTAAGTAGATAAGGATTTATTGAATTTAGAGAAAAGAGAATCAGTTTGTTTTTTAAAATTTTTTAATGGCTTTTCAGAGTTGTACAGAACGTTAAAGTTTGTTCCAAGTGCATATCCATTAAATGAATAGGTACTAACATTCTTTTCACATGAGTAGATGAAAAAGATTAAAAAAAATAAACTAATTGATTTCTTCAAATCCATGATAATTTACAACATAACTTGAATTCTTAAACAAAGGTAATTCATAATCCTCAGAATTTGCCAAACCAACTTTAGCACTAAGCAGTTTTGCATCAAATTTTTTAGAATGATCCAATATTTTTTTTAAATTTTTAATCTGAAATGTTTTGGGGTTGTTTGGATACAAAACAACTTTAACAATAACAAAATAAAGCTGTTTGTTTTTTGTACATACGAATTGTGGATTTTTTTTCAGTGAACTGTTGATGGATAAAAACTCAAAACTATTTTTTTCAAGTTCTTTTCCAACTATATTCATAGCTAAACTATGAAGTTCAGAATCATTTAAAGGAATAGGCAAAAAATTATCCTCCAAAGTCGTCAAATCTGACATTTTCTGGCGGAACTCCAAAGTCATCAGCCATTTTTTCAATAGCTTGATTCATTAAAGGAGGTCCACAGAAATAAACCTCTATATCCTCTGGGCTATCGTGATGATTTAAATAATTATCTATCACTGTTTGATGAACAAAACCAACAAACCCATCTCCTTCTCCATCTAAACCTTCTTTAACTTTCCAGTTGTCTTCTTCAAGAGGTTCTGAAAGTGCGATGTAGAATTTAAAATTTGGGAAATCTCTTTCCAAAGCTTTGAAGTGTTCTGTATAAAATAATTCTCTTTTAGATCTTCCACCATACCAGAAACTAACTTTTCTACCAGTTTTTAAGGTTCTAAACAAGTGATATAAGTGAGATCTCATTGGAGCCATTCCTGCACCACCACCAACGTACAACATTTCAGCTTCTGATTCATTTATAAAAAACTCTCCAAAAGGACCAGAAATTGTTACTTTATCTCCAGGTTTTTTTGAAAAAATATAGGAAGAAGCTACTCCAGGGTTAACTTTCATCCAATCGTTAGTATTTCTATCCCAGGGTGGGGTTGCAATTCTAACATTTAGCATAATTTCTTTACCCTCTGCAGGATATGATGCCATTGAATAAGCTCTTTCAACAGATTCAGAATTTTTCATTTTTAAATCCCAAAGTTTAAACTTATCCCATTCTAACTGAAACTTATTAGGTTCGCCCGGATGTTCATCAGGGTGAGATTCAATATTGATATCTTTAAAATCGATTTCACATTCAGGAATTTCAATTTGGATGTAACCTCCTGCTTTGTAACCCATATCTTCTGGAATTTCAACTACGAACTCCTTAATAAAAGATGCAACATTCCAGTTTCTAACAACTGTTGCTTCAAACTTCTTTATTCCAAAAACTTCCTCAGGAACTTGAATTACCATATCCTGTTTCACTTTTACTTGACAACCTAGTCGCCATCCCTCAGCAATTTCTTTTCTGGAAAAATGTGGTGCTTCAGTTGGAAGTATTTCTCCTCCACCCTCATTTATTATACACTTACATTGAATACAAGTTCCACCTCCACCACAAGCTGAAGGCAAGAATATTTTATTATTACTTAATGTAGAAAGTAGAGTGTCTCCAGAAGAAACTTCGACTTCATTTTCACCGTTAACAAGAAGCTTTACAGGACCAGACGGAACTAATTTAGCTTTCACACCTAGAAGCATACCTACTAGAAGAAATAATATTCCTAAAAAAACTACAATACTAAATAAAATATAAGTTGAAACTGTCATAAAAATTTAAAGTTTAATTCCCATAAAACTCATGAAACCAATTGCCATTAGTCCAGTAATTATAAATGTTATTCCTAACCCCTTTAGTGGAGCAGGAACATTTGAATAAGCTATTTTTTCTCTAATAGCTGCAATAGCTACAATAGCTAATAACCATCCAATTCCAGAACCAAAACCATATATACCAGATTCTACTATTCCGGAAAAGTCTTTAATTTGCATAAAAAGAGAACCTCCTAAAATCGCACAGTTAACTGCTATTAGAGGAAGGAATATACCCAAAGCACCATACAGTGCAGGTGAAAATTTTTCAACAATCATCTCGACCAATTGAACCATAGAGGCAATTACAGCAATGAACATGATAAAGCTTAAAAAGCTTAAATCTAATTCAGCATATTCAGGACCTAACCATGCCAGTGCTCCATCTTGAAGTAAATATTTATCAATTAGAAAATTCAATGGAACTGTTATAGTTAAGACAAAAATTACTGCAAAACCCATACCTAGTGAAGTTTTAACAGTTTTTGAAACAGCTAAATATGAACACATTCCCAAAAAGTAGGCGAAAACCATGTTTTCAATAAAAATGCTTTTTATAAATAAATTGGCGTAATCCATAATTTTAACCTTTTTCGATTAGTTTTCTATTTCTTGATCTTTGAACCCAAATAATTAATCCTACAGTAATTAATGCCATGGGAGATAATAACATTAGTCCGTTGTTAACATAGCCCATTTCGTATAATGCATCTGGAACAACTTGAATACCTAATAAATTTCCTGAACCAAAAAGTTCTCTAAAAAAAGCAACTAGTATAAGAATTGCACCATAACCGAAAGCATTTCCAACTCCATCAAGGAACGATCTCCACACTCCATTTCCTAAAGCAAATGCTTCCAATCTTCCCATAACAATACAGTTAGTAATAATAAGTCCAATAAAAATTGAAAGTTCTTTACTAACATCATATGCATAAGCTCTTAGAACCTCATCAACTAAAACAACCATAGATGCTACTACAACTAGTTGAACAATGATTCTTATTCTGTTTGGAATTAAATTTCTTAAAATAGATACGATTACGTTACTCGCTGCCATAACTGCAACAACTGATAAACTCATTACAATTGCAGCTTTTAATTGAACTGTTATGGCGAGGGCTGAACATATTCCTAAAACTTGAACAGTAATAGGATTGTTGTCATCAAGCGGGTCAGTTAATAGGACTTTATTTTTAGACATATTAATTAAGTTTTATTTCAGTTTTTGAAATTTCTTGCATTGATAATGCTAGTGAATTACTGGATTCCTTAATAGATTTAAAATAAGGTACATAATGATTTATCCTTTCTTTAATCATATCAGTAACGCCATCACAAGTAATTGTTGCGCCTGAAATGAAATCTACTTCATGATCAGATTTGTCCAAGTTAGACGGATCATTATTTGTCTTGGAAACAGTGATACCCATTAAATTATATTCAGAATCGAACAACTTTTCATCAATAAATCTTTCTTTGAACCAGTCCTGAGTGATTTCAGCTCCTAAACCAGCAGTTTCGCCAACATGATCAAAAACAACTCCCTTGACAGTATTTAGATCTTCTTTAATTGAAATGTATCCAAATATTGCATTCCATAATCCATTTCCTCTTACTGGAATTATATAATATTTGTCATTCTCTATTTGAGCTACGTACAATGGAAAATCCTGATCCTCTGCAGATTTTTTTAATTCTAAAGCTAGTTTAACATCTTTAAAAACATTTACTGAATTGTCGATTGAACCATCGCTCTGAACAGCTAATTGCTCAGTAATATATTTATTGAATAAATCTTCTGCTCCTTCTCTATCTATATTAATTCCTACTGTAGATAAAATATTTTGCATTTTTTCTTTTTTGATATTATCATCTTGTAAATCTTTTAAAGAACGTGCAGTAAAGGCTAAAACTGATGCTACAACTAAAACCATTAGTGCAGCAAATGTAAATGTGTAAAAATTTGAGTCTCTATTCATTTTAAGCTACGTTTAAATTAGTTTTTCTACTCAATCTTTTTTTGATATTTGCCTCGATAACGTAATGATCAATTGTTGGAGCAAATACATTCATTAAAAGAATTGCTAACATAACACCTTCTGGATAGGCAGGGTTAAATACTCTGATTAGGATACAAAATAATCCAACCAAAATTCCATAAATCCACTTACCTTTCTTAGTTTGAGCTGCTGAAACAGGGTCTGTTGCCATAAATACAACACCAAATGCAAAACCTCCAACAATAAGGTGATTAAACCAATTAAAACTCATTAATTCGTTAGCTCCCCATAAATTAAATAAAAGTCCTGTAGCAGCTGCACCAATTACACTTCCTAACATGATTCTCCAACTTCCAACTCCTGTATAAATAAGTACTGCAGCACCAATTAAAACCATAAGAGTAGAAGTTTCGGCAATAGATCCTGGTATTGCGCCATAAAACATTTGTGAAACATCAAAAGGAATATTAGTTTCTCCAGCAGCTAACATTCCTAAAATAGTTTCTCCAGAAACTCCATCAACATTGGAAGCTTCTGAAACCCAAACCTTATTTCCTGACATGTAAGTTGGATATGCAAAAAATGCAAATGCTCTTGCTGTTAGAGCTGGATTTAATATGTTCATTCCAGTACCTCCAAATGCTTCTTTACCTATCAAAACAGCAAATGCTACAGAAAGCCCAACCATCCAAAGTGGAATATCAACAGGCATTATCATTGGAATCAATAAACCCGTAACTAAGTAACCTTCATTAACCTCATGACCCCTGAAGATTGCAAATGCAAACTCAATTGTAAGTCCAACTATATATGATACGGCAATCATAGGTACGATTTTATATGATCCATGTAGAATTGCTTCTACAGTGGTAAAATCAGAATCTAACTGTGATAAATACTGGAATCCTGTGTTGTATATTCCGTAAATAAGAGCAGGTAATAATGCGATTATTACGGTAATCATAGTTCTTTTCAAATCAACAGCATCTCTTATGTGAGCACCATGTTTTGTTGTATGATTTGGAACAAATAAAAAAGTATCAAATGCATTAACAGCAGGTGCAAACTTTTCAAATTTTTCTCCTTTTGCAAAAGGTTTTTTAATAGTATCTAAAATTTGTCTAATATTCATTTAAAATTATTTTTAACCAACTTCTGAAATCATTAAATCGAGTCCTTCTCTTATTATTTTTTGTGCTTCAATTTTTGATGAGGATGAGTAATCAATTAAAGCAAAATCTTCGGGTGCTACTTCATAAATACCTAAATTTTCCATTTTTTCAATATTACCAGACATACACTCTTTAAGTAATTGCATTGGAAAAATATCCATTGGAAAAACGTCTTCCATTTCTCCTGTTACAACAAATGCTCTTTCTTCTCCGTTCAAATTAGTGTCTAGGTCATATTTCTTTTTAGGAAATAACCAAGAAAACGAAGTTTTGTATTTACTTGGAACACTGTTGTTTACAAAAGGAATCCAACCAAACATTCTGTACTGATTTCCTTCTCTCAAAACAGAAAAAGTATTATTATAAAACCCTAAGTAATTATCTTTTTCAACAGATCTACCTGTTAAAACATCACCATTGATATATCTCAAGTCTTCTGATGTATCAATTCCAGCATCTTGAATAATTTCACTTAGACTAGATCCAGCAATAGTTTTATAATATTGAGGGTATTTTACTGGAGGGCCTGAAACTGCAATGGTTCTTGTTGGATTGTATTCTCCGGACATAAAAAATTTACCAATTAATGCAACATCCTCAGCACCTACAACCCAAACTCTTTCTCCACTGTTGACCGGATCAATATGATGAATTTGAACACCAACATTTCCAGCAGGATGTAAATCATTTATGTGATGAACTTTGACACCTTCAATACTATTTATAAACGAGTTGTGATTCTTTTCAAGGCATATGTTTAAATCACCTTTAGTTAATTTTTTTAATAATGATATTCCAGTCTTAAATTCTTCTTTTTGTTCATTCAAAATTATTTCTAAATCAGCAGAAATTGGCGCTGTATTTAAAGTTGAAACAAAAATTGATTTAGGCACGTCATTTGGATTTGCTATAACATCATAAGGTCTTTGTTTTAAAAAAGGCCAACATCCAGATTTTAGCATATTTTCTTTAATATCATCACCAGAGAAATTTGAAAAATCTGATATTTTATGGTTTACAGCTTGTTGCTTTGCATCACAATTGATCACTATCTCTAATATTCGCCTTTTAGCACCACGAGCAATGTCTAGAATTTTACCTGAAACTGGGGAACAGAATTTAATTTCTGGATTATTTTTTGAAAAAAAAACAGCATCTCCTCTTTTAACTTTATCACCAACTTTGACTAGCATTTTGGGCGTGATTGAGTGAAAATCGGAGGGATTTAAAGAAACGGATTTTGGGAAAGGAGCTTTTTTTACAATGTTTTCCGGAGCACCTTTTAAATTAATGGTTAAACCATTTTTAATTCGAATGTCATTTGACATAATTATATGCTATAAAATAGAGCGCAAATTTATTAATTAAAAGCTATTTCTAAAAGTTCATTTGACATTAAATTTATTATTTATAATGATTCTAAATAATGATTTTAATTGATATGGATTTCACAAAAAAAACTAGCTTTAATTATGAATATGAAAATATCTAGGATCCATTTTTTATGTAATTTTTTTTTACTGAATTTTTATATAATATTTAGTCAAAATAAAATTAGTTCAACAAACATTTACAGTGCTAACTTTGCATCAGAAAAATTCAACTCCTCTTATTCTGTAATTAAAAAAAACAACTTTATTACGTTAAGTTTTGACGATTTAAATGTTATGGATTCTGATTATTACTATCAAATCAATCATTTCAATCATGTTTGGGAAAAATCTAATTTATTTAAATCAGACTATATTGAAGGATATGACGATAATCTGATTACAGATTATAGCAATTCATTTAACACATTAATAGATTATAAAAATTTTAGAATTACGGTTCCAAATAAAAATTTAAAATTTAAAATTTCAGGAAATTATTCAATTAGTGTTCATGATAATTATGGAAATTTCTTATTTGAAAGAAAGTTTTCCATACTTGATGAAAAAACAAGAATCAATATTGAATTTTTTAAAAGTAAAAATTTAAAAAATTATAATTCTCATCAAAATCTTGATATTACTGTAAATTGTAGCAACTGTAATAATCTGACAGGATCGTCTAGTCAACTAAAACTTGTGATAATTAAAAACAATCAATGGAGCAACAAAATAGTTTTAAGTCAGCCTGATTTTTTCTTTGACAATAAATTGATTTACAAAAACATCTCACACAAGGGTGGAAATGAATTTTATTATTTTGATAATTCAAGTATAAATTCAACTAATCTAAGAATATATAAAACGGAATTAAAAGACTTTTATAATTCTTATTTAAGAAAAGATATTGAAAAAATAAATGATACTTATAATTACAACCCAGACATAAATGGAAAATATTTTATCAATCGGAACATTGAAAATTATGAAACTGAAAACGACTATTCAAGAGTATTTTTTTCATTTAAACCAATTGGAATTTTTGATGAAAATAAAATTTTTATTGTTGGAGATTTTAATAATTACGAAATCTCAGAAAAATACCAACTTAAATTAGAAAATGGAATTTACTATGGAAATTTTTTATTTAAACAAGGTTTTTACAATTACAAGTATTGTAGTATTAATTCGCTTGGTGAATTTAATTTAATTGAGCCTAACTTCTGGCAAACTGAGAATAATTACACAGTTCTTCTATATCACAAAAAAAATACTGACAAATATTACAGTTTAATTGGTTTTAAAGAACAAAAAAGTGATCTCATAAAAAATTAAAATAAACGATTATATTCATTACAAAAATTATAACTTAGCTACAATGATAAGTCATATTTCAAAGGGAATAAAAGTCTCAGTAGACACATCATTTGATGGATCCTACTTTAAGAATTATATTTTAAACTATTCTTTTAGCTATACCATAACTATTTCCAATCATAGTAAAAACACTGTTCAATTAAAATCAAGACATTGGAGGATTTTTGATTCCTTAAATAGGGATATAATTATTGATGGTGAAGGTGTCATAGGTGAAAATCCAACAATAAAACCAGGCGATTCATTTATTTATTCCTCTGGTTGTTTAATTACATCTCCCGTTGGTGCAATGAGGGGATTTTATAATATGATTAACATAAATAATGGAAAGAAATTTAGAGCTTACATCCCCACTTTTAAACTAAATGCTCCTCAAGCATTAAACTAATAACATAAATACTTAATGAAAAATTTAAACTTTATATTACCCAAGCTAGTCAATGAAGATGTAAAAGATTATAAAAAAGGTTCTCCTGAAAGAAAAGAAGTCCAAGATGAATATGATAAGATGTATAATGAAAATATTGATATTCCATTATATATTGGAAGTGATGAGATTTTGACTGAAAAAAGAATAGAAATTAATCCTCCCCATGACAATAAAAAAACCGTGGGTACGTTCTCATACTGTGATAAAAAACACGTTCAACTTGCAATTGAAAATTCTTTAAAAGTTAAGGACGAGTGGACCAACACTCCCTGGCAAGATAGAGCATCTATTTTTTTGAAAGCAGCAGAACTAATTGCAGGTCCTTACAGATCAAAAATCAATGCAGCTACTATGATTGGTCAATCTAAAACAATTTTTCAAGCTGAAATTGATGCAGCATGTGAACTTATTGATTTTCTAAAGCTCAACATAGTTTATATGAACGAAATATATCAAGAACAACCTATTAATGTAGGTGATGTATCTAATAGACTTGAATACAGACCCTTGGAAGGGTTTATTTATGCTATAACACCATTTAATTTTACAGCAATTGGTGGTAATTTATGCGCTAGTCCTGCACTAATGGGGAATGTTGTTTTATGGAAGCCTAGTGATCATCAAATATATAGTGCAAAGATCATTATGGACGTCTTCAAAGAGGCAGGATTACCTGACGGTGTTATAAATTTAGTTACTGGAGATCCTGTAATGATTACTGAAATAGCTTTAAACAATCCTAATCTTTCTGGAGTTCATTTTACTGGCTCAACTGAAGTTTTTAAAAGTCTTTGGTCTAAAGTTGGCTCAAATATTAATCTTTACCGAGATTATCCAAGAATTGTTGGGGAAACCGGAGGAAAAGATTTTATTTTTTCACATCCCTCAGCTGATTCAAAAGTAGTATCAACTGCAATTGTTAGAGGAGGATTTGAGTTTCAAGGCCAAAAATGTTCAGCAGCCTCAAGAATTTATTTACCTAGTTCAAAATCTGATAAAATTTTTGAATATCTAAATGATCAAATAAGTTCTATAACAATGGGATCTCCAAGAGATTTTCAACATTTTATGACAGCTGTAATTCACGAAAAATCGTTTGATAAAATTGTAGATTACATTGAAAAAGCTAAAGAATCTTCTGAAGCAGAAATTATAATTGGAGGTGATTACGACAAATCTGAAGGATATTTTATTTCTCCAACAGTTATTGCGACTACTAATCCAAATTTTTTAACAATGAAAGAAGAAATTTTTGGTCCAGTTGTAACTATTTATGTATATGATGATGAAAATTGGAAAAACACTCTGGAAATTGTTGATAATACTTCAATTTACGCTTTAACTGGAGCTTTTATTTCTCAAGATAAAGACAGTATCTCTTATGCCTTAAAAACATTAAGATACAGTGCTGGAAACTTTTACATAAATGATAAGCCATCTGGGGCAGTTGTTGGACAACAACCATTTGGAGGTTCAAGAGGATCTGGGACTAACGACAAAGCTGGCTCAAAATTAAATTTACTTAGATGGGTTTCACCAAGATTAATTAAAGAAAATTTTAATCCTCCAACTAGTTATCCTTACCCATATATGGAATAGGTAGATAAACTATTTTTTTGGTTTCAAAAAAGGGTTCATCAAAAAGCTCATTAAGTTGATATATCTTAGAATTTTTAAAAGGGTTTAGTTCATTTTCTAAATCCCCGCCTTTCAAACTAATTATTCCATTATTGATTGAACCGTGATTGTTTATGTTAGAAATTTTATCCCCAATTAATGAGACTAAATTACTCATATTGGTAACTGCTCTATTTACAATAAAATCATAACTGTTTTTTACATTTTCAGATCTTATATGTTCGGCATAAACATTTTTAAGTCCAAGATTATTTTTTATTTCATTTACAACTTTAATTTTTTTTCCAATTGAATCTGTTAAATGGAAATTTACCTCAGGAAAAATTACTGCAAGAGGAATACCAGGAAAACCGCCACCAGTTCCTATATCAAGAATATTAGTTTTAGGTTTAAATGAAAAAAATTTTGCAATACTTAAGGAATGTAGAAAATGTCTGACCTCAATTTCGTTTATGTCTTTTCTTGAAATTAAATTAATCTTTGAATTCCAATAATTATATAATTCAACTAAAGTTTCAAACTGTGAAATTTGAGAAGATGTTAATTCAGGAAAATAATGAATAAGCTTGTTCAAAACTTTTGATTATTTGAATAAAAATACATCAAATAATTTATCAAAATAAATATCTTTATTTAAAATTTTTTAAAAAATAATTTCCATAAATTAACTATTCATCATGAGTAAAAACTTGTCAAATAGAATTAATAATCTTCCTGTTTCAGCCACTTTGGCAATGGCAGCAAAAGCTAGAGAATTAAAAGAAAATGGAGTCGATATTATAGGATTGAGTCTTGGAGAACCAGACTTCAATACACCTGATTTTATTAAAGAAGCAGCAATCGAAGCTATTAATGATAACTACAACTCATACACACCAGTTGATGGTTATGGAGATTTAAAAAAATCTATTTGTAATAAATTTAAAAGAGATAATCAACTGGACTACAAACCCGATCAAATTGTTGTTTCTACAGGAGCTAAACAATCCATTGCAAATGCTGTTCAAGTTTTAGTAAATCCCGGAGATGATGTTTTATTGGTAGCTCCATATTGGGTTAGCTATTCAGCTATTGTCACATTAGCTGAAGGAAATCCTATTGAAATTAGATCAGATATAAGCACTGATTTCAAAATTACTCCAAAGCAGTTAGAAAATTCAATTACAGATAAAACAAAACTTATTATCATAAACTCTCCTAACAACCCTAGTGGATCAGTTTATTCGGAAAAAGAATATCTTGCTCTAGCTAAAGTTATAGAGAGCTACCCTGGTATTTTTATTCTTTCTGATGAAATATACGAACACATAAATTATGGAGTTCCACATTTTAGTTTCGCAAAAATTCCATCAATGTACGACAGAACTATAACAGTTAATGGATTGGCAAAAGCATTTGCAATGACTGGTTGGAGAATTGGATATATTGGTGCTCCAAGTTGGATTGCTAAAGCTTGCACAAAAATGCAAGGACAAATAACCAGCGGAACCAATTGTATAGCACAAAGAGCAGCTATTGCAGCTCTTGATGCCTCTGTTGAAAAAATTCAATATATGGTTGATGAGTTTAGATCTAGAAGAACGTTGATAATAGACTTACTTAGAGAAATCGATGGTTTTTCATTAAATAAACCAAAAGGCGCATTTTATGTTTTTCCTGACATTTCTTATTTTTTTGGTAAAACCTTAAAGGGTAAAAAAATCAATAACGCCTCTGATTTTACAATATATCTTTTAGAAAACGCTCACGTAGCAACAGTAACTGGAGATGCTTTTGGCGCACCTAATAATATTAGAATCTCTTATGCTGCATCAAAAGAAAACATTATCAAAGCTATCGAAAGAATAAAGAGAGCTGTTACCTGAAATTAACTTTTCCAAAAGTTTGGAGTAAAAAATATCAAAACTGTAAACAGCTCTAATCTACCAACTAACATAAGAAAAGCACACCAAAATTTTCCTATTGATGGAAGACTATCAAAAGTATTAGTTGGACCCAATGTGCCTAAAGCTGGACCAACATTTCCTAAAGATGATGCAGCGCCTCCAATTGAAGATTCAAAATCTAAACCAAGTAAACTTAAAACACCAGCACCTATAATAAATAAAATCAAGTATAAAATAAAGAAAGCTAAGACATGAATAATTATTGGCTTTTCAACAACATGATTGTTGTGTCTAAGTGGAAAAATAGCATTTGGATGTAAGGACCTTTTAAATTCTAACAAGCCATTTTTTATTAAAATAAGATGTCTTAAAACCTTAACACCACCAGAAGTTGATCCAGAAGAACCGCCCATAAACATTATCCCAAAAAACAACATCGTTAAGAAAGGAGTCCAAGAAACAAAATCACCAGTTACAAAACCAGTTGTAGTAACAATAGCTACAACTTGAAAAAGAGAATGTCTAAAACTGCTTTCAAATTTTCCATAAATTTCAGGATGATTTACAGTAGTAGAGTTTAAATCAACACTAAAGAAAAGTGATAAAGTAGTAATTGAAACGAAAACTCCAATAAAAGAAAGGTACCATTTAAATTCGGTATCATTTATAATTTTTTTGAACTTACCAAGAAGTCCAAAATATATTAAAACAAAATTTGTTCCTGCTAAAAACATAAAAAATATAATAATGTATTGAACAAGTGGATTATCATTCCAAAACCCAATACTTTCATTTTTAGTAGAAAACCCACCTGAAGCTATATTACTCATTGAGTTATTGATAGCGTCAAAAAAACTCATGCCGGCTAGTTTTAATAAAAGTGTTTCCAAAAAAGTTAAACCAACATAAATCAACCATAATCTCTTCGCAGTATCGCTTATTCTTGGATGTATTTTATCTCCCGTCAAACCTGGTGCTTCAGCTGAAAAAAGTTGCATTCCTCCAATTCCAAGCAATGGCAGTATTGCAATAGCTAAAACGATAATTCCCATTCCTCCTAACCAGTGGGTTATACTTCTCCAAAAAATTATACTTTTTGGAAGTGCTTCAATGTCATTAATTACTGTCGATCCTGTTGTAGTATATCCTGACATTGTTTCAAAGAAAATATTTGGAAAGGTTTCGATAGAATCAGTAACGATGTATGGAATTGTTCCTGAACAAACCATAGTTAACCAACCTATAACTACAATAAAATAAGCATCTCTTTTGTTAATTTTTCTACTATTTTCTTTTGAAAATAACATCAAAATCCATCCAGAAAAAATAACAAGTATTGTGGAAAATAACAGTTCAGTAAAAACACCATCGTTTAACATGTAACTAGTTATTGTAGCAAGAGACATAGCCAGTCCATTGAACATCAATAAAAGTCCAGTAATATGAAATATTAATTTCTTATTTAGTTTAGACATGAATTTTATAAAAATAAACTTTCAACCTTTTTTATACTTTCAGGCTTAGAACAAACTAAAACTCTATCGCCTAATTGTATTTCAAAGTCTCCTAGAGCTATAATACCTTTATTTTGCCTTATTATACCTCCTATAATTGCAGTTAGCGGAAAGTCAAGATCCATTATTTTTTTATTAAGGACTTTTGAATTTTCATTGACTATAAATTCTACTATCTCTGCATCCATGTCATTAAGTTTGGCAAGCTCAACTATATCGCCATTTCTAACAAATTTAAAAATATCATTTGCAGCAAGTAACTTCTTATTTATTAGAGTATCTATACCTATAGACTGTGACAAGTTAAAGTAATCCATATTCTCCACAAGAGCAATGGTCTTTTTTATTTTTTTGGACTTTGCAATCAAACATGTCATTATATTTGTTTCTGAATCTCCAGTCGTTGCTATAAAAGCGTCCATACTTTCTAAATTTTCCTCAACCAATAAATCAACATTTCTTCCGTCAACGTTAATTACCATTATATCTGTAAGATCTTCAGCTATATTATTAGCTTTTGTCTTATTGATTTCAATTAATTTAATGTTCAAACCTTCATCGGACAAATCTTTAGACAACTTAGATCCAACTCTTCCTGCTCCAAGAATCATAACGTTTTTAATATTCTGCTTTTCCGCACCCATCAAATTATATAGTTCCTTGAGACCTTGTGAATTTGTAATAAAATATACAAGGTCAGATTCACAAAAAATTGAATTACCACGAGGAATTAAGGTTGAATCACTATCTTCTCTTTTAAATGCTATAGGCATAAAATGAACACCAGGAAATACAGATGCAGCTTCCATAACTGTTTTACCTACAAATGGAGCGTTTTTAGTAAGTCTAACTGCCATCATTTTGAGGATACCATCATCAAAATCATGAGTATTTGTAAAAGCAGAATCACTAAGTATTAATCTAATTTCTTCTGCAGCTAAATTTTCAGGAGAGATTAATTCATCAATACCAATAGAACTAAAATCTATGTCATTACAATCTTTGATAAACTCAACACTAGAAATTCTTGCTATGGTTCTTTTAGCTCCTAACTGTTTTGATAAAATACAAGTTGTAAAGTTTGTTGTTTCAGATGTTGTTAAAGAAACAACTAAGTCTGAATTTTGAACATTGGCTTCTTTTAAAACTGAAATTGAGGCTGAATTACCTTCAATTGTTTTTATATCTAGCTTATTTTCTGCAGTATTTAAATTTGATTTTTGGTTATCTATAAGTGTTATGTCGTGAGACTCAAAGGAAAGTAATTTAGCTAAATGATAGCCAACTTCTCCAGCTCCAGCTATAATAATTTTCATATGTACACCATAGAATTACTCAGCAAATATACTTGATTTTAGAATAATAAGATTTTAAACTTTCATACATTTGAAAAACAATGAAGCTATTTTTCAATATTCTCATTCTTTTTTTAAGTCTAAATTTTAGTTTTTCTCAAATAGAGAATTTGCAAAATTTTGACCAACAAAAAATTCATTTTGGATACTATGTTGGTGCAAACCAGTACAATTATAAACTGGATTACAAGACAAATCCAAAAAGGAGAACATTAATTGATCAAAAAGCTGGTTTAAATGTAGGTTTAATAGGAGACTTGAGATTGAAAAAAAATTTAAATCTGAGATTTGAACCAGGACTTTACACTAATAAATCTGATATAATATTTTATGACAGAACTAATTTCACTCAAAATTCTGACACTATTAGATCAGTTAAATCAACCTATATTCACTTGCCAATATTATTAAAATACAGTGCCAATAGATACGATAACATAAGACCCTATATTCTTGGAGGATTTTCTACTTCATTTAATTTATCTAGTAATCAAAATAGCCCGGATGACAATAGTAATGGAACTTTCAAATTAAAAACTAATTCCTTTTATTATGAGTTAGGTTTAGGAATAGATTTTTACCTTCAATACTTTAAATTTTCCCCATCTATTCGTGGTGTTTTTTCTTTGAAGGATGAGTTGGTTGAAGATAATGATCCAAAAAGCCCGTGGACAGGAAATATTGAAAAGATGTCAACTAGAGGAATATTTTTAAATCTATCTTTCCACTAACTATTTCTTAATATCTCTGAAAGAATTATACTAACAGAGCTGGCTAAATTTAGACTTTCAGGGTATTTAGAATTATTAAATCTAGGTATAGTGATTTTTTTATCAATAATTTTTTCGATTTCAGAGCTTATTCCATTAGCTTCATTTCCGAAAAGAATTATACCACTTGACAAGCTTATTTCGCTTTCATATATTGATTTTCCATCTAAAAAAGTTGCCGATTTAATAAATGATTTTGATTTTAAATATTCTTTTAAATCTAAATAAGTAACGTTCACTCTTGAAAGAGATCCCATTGAGGATTGAACAACTTTTGAATTGTAACAATCAACTGAATTTTGAGAACAAATAATATCTTTTATTCCAAACCAATCACATGTTCTAATAATTGTTCCCAGATTTCCGGGGTCATTTATTTTTTCTAACCCTATTATCAATTTTTTTTCATTTATTTTTTTTGAATTACGAATTTTAAAGATTGCTAAATGATCATCAGGATTTTTTAAATGAGAAATTTTTTTTAGATCAAAATATGAGAGTTTCAACGAATTTAAATTATTGAAATGCTCGTTGACTGAAAATAATTTAACTAAAGAATATCCAGAATCAATAAAATCAATTATCGATTTTCTTCCCTCAACTATAAACATTCCATTTAAAATTCTATGTTTTTTTGTTCTAAGGTTCTTTATAAGTTTAATATCATTTTTGGTAAGCATTATTATTGATGTATTTTTGAATAATTATATAAAAAGTGAAAAATTACATCACAAAAATACTATTATTTACAACTCTTACATTACTTTCTATTGGTTGTAGTGTTACAAAAAATTTAGATTCAAAAAGTTTAATCTTAAGGTCAAATAAAATTTACATCAATAACTCAAAGTCTTCAATAGATTCTTTATTACCTTTAATTGTACAGAAAAAGAATAGTTATATTATTGGATTTCCAATTTCTGCACAACTTTACGAATCATCTTTAGTAAACAGCGATTCTATTTTTGATTCATGGTTATCTAAAACTAAAAAAAGAGAAAAGAAACTAAATAGTTTCTTTTCAGCAAAACAAGTAAATCAGATTAAGAAATACAAAAAGAATTTTAATGATTGGAAAAAAAGAAATGGTGAAGAGCTGGAAATAATAGACTCAATAAAAACATCAATATCCAGAGAAAATTTAAAGTCTTATTTTAATAATAATGGATATTTTAATTCTAATGTAACAACTTCTTTAAATATTAATCAAACGAATAATAAATACGCTGAATTAGTTTATGAAATAACTCTTGGAAATCAATATCTTTTAGATTCTATCAAGACAAATATAAAGTCAAAAAGACTTGATTCTATATATAATTCAAATAAAGAAAAATCTTTTCTTAATTACAATGATCCTTTTAATACTATAAATTTCGAAAAAGAAAGAAATAGAATAGACAGGTTATTTAAAAATAATGGTATATACGATTTCCAAATAAATAGCATTTTGTTTAAAATTAGTTTAGACACAATGTCACTTAACTCAACCATTCCAGTTGAAATCAACATTGAAGAAAAAGAAAAAGGCAACTATAATACTCATAAAATAAAAGAGGTTAATGTTTACATTGAAAATAAGGACATAAACTCAAAATTTAAAAAAATTGATAATTACAACGGAATTAATTTTTATTCTAATGGTAGTTTTGATTATAAATCAGAAATTTTATCTGAGTTAATTTACATCAAAAAAAATACTGTTTACAGCGATGATCTTAGAAATAAAACAATTCGTTTATTGAACAATTTTGATAATTTTCAATACCCGTCAATTAATTATAATTACTTAGATAAATCAAAAAATGAATTAGAAGCTAATATTATACTTGTTCCTCAAAAAAAATATTCCTTAGGGTTTGGATTGGATTTGAAACAATCAAATATTGAAGACATAGGAATAGCATTTGAAGCATCGATTTTAAACAGAAATATATTTAAAGGAGGAGAGAAACTAGAACTTAGCTCCAGAGGAACCGTTGGGAAGTCAGGCAATACTACAATCTCTGAATATGGTTTTGATTTAAGATTAAGATTTCCGAGATTATTTGCTCCAAAAAAAATTAGAAATGTTCTGGAATTAGAAAATAAACCCGTCTCGTTTATAAATTTAGGAACCTCAAACCAAAACAATATTGGTCTTGATAGGCAAAATTTTAGATTTAATTTAAATTACAAATGGAACGATAATAAAAAAAACACTAAAAATCTTAGTCTTATAAATATTGAACTTGTAAATAACAAAAACAGATATAATTACTTTAATATTTATTCTAGTTCATACAACTCTATAAATCAAATAGCGATTTCTAATAATGCCCCGTCAACCTATTTTAATTCGAACAATGAACTAATTATTCCTGAAGGTATAGACAATTATATAAAAGATGTGATTTCAAATCCTAATTTGGTTTCTGAGTCTGATTTTAGAGACTTAAATTACATTAATGACAGAAGAAAAAGGTTAACAGCTAATAACTTAATAATCGGTACAAGTTATTCATTTGTAAACAGTTCAAAAAAAAATGTATTTGATAATCAGTTTTCTGAGTTTAAATTCAAGGTTGAGCTTGCTGGAAACATTACTAATATTCTTGCTAAAACCTTTAATGCATCAAAAGATGAATTTGGTAAAAATAAAATTCTAGGTTTAGCATATTCTCAGTTTATTAAAACTGAACTCGGATATATTAAACATTGGAAAATTGGATTAAATTCAAAAGTTGCATTAAGATCATTTTTTGGAATTGCTGCTCCATTTGGAAATTCAAATAACATTCCTTTTAATAAATCCTTTTTTGCAGGTGGATCAAATGATAATAGAGCATGGGAAGTTTATAGACTTGGACCAGGAATAAGTGGTGCGTCAAATGAATTTAATGAAGCTAATATGAAAATAGCTTTCAATATTGAATACAGGTTTAAAATTTTAGGAAAATTAGATGGAGCAATTTTCAATGATTTTGGAAATATATGGAATGTTTTTGATGATACAGAAGATTCTAAAAGAACCTTCGATGGCCTTGATGATCTCTCTGAAATTGCTATTGGAAGCGGAATTGGGTTTAGATATAACCTTGGGTATTTTGTTTTAAGACTGGATACTGGTTTCAAAACTTACAATCCGGTTTTAGAAAAGAAAGACAGATGGCTTACTGATTTTAGTTTTAAAAAAGCCGTCTTTAATATTGGTTTAAATTATCCTTTTTAGGACCAAATTTTCTTTTTAATTTAGCGCCCTAACTTAAAATAAATGAATCATAAAATTAAAAGTGGTGTTGCCACAGGAGATGAAGTCCAAGAAATTTTTGAATTAGCAAAAGCCAAAAAATTTGCATTACCAGCAGTAAATGTAATAGGCTCTAACTCCATAAATGGTGTTTTAGAAACTGCTGCAAAACTAAATGCTCCAGTAATCATTCAATTTTCTAATGGAGGAGCAATTTTCAATGCCGGTAAAAGTCTTTCAAACGACAATCAAAATGCTGCAATAAAAGGAGCTATTGCAGGAGCAAAGCATGTTCATGAACTTTCTATTGAATATGGTGTTCCAGTAATTTTACATACTGATCATGCTGCAAAAAAACTTTTACCTTGGATTGATGGTTTACTAGATGCTAGTGAAAAACATTTTGAAGAACATGGTAAACCATTATTCAGCTCTCATATGATTGATCTTTCCGAAGAACCAATTGAAGAAAATATTTCAATTTGTAAAGACTATCTCAAAAGAATGAGTAAAATTGGAATGACTCTTGAAATAGAACTTGGAATTACTGGAGGAGAGGAAGATGGTGTAGATAATACGGATGTTGACGATTCAAAACTTTACACTCAACCTGAAGAAGTTGCTTATGCATATGAGGAGTTATCCAAAATCAGTGATAAATTTACTATTGCTGCTGCCTTTGGTAACGTTCATGGTGTGTACAAACCTGGAAATGTAAAACTGACACCAAAAATTTTAAAAAATTCTCAAGATTTTATTTCAGAAAAATATAAAGTTAAACACAATACCATAAACTTTGTTTTTCATGGTGGATCAGGCTCATCTGTTGAAGAAATAAGAGAAGCTATTGAATACGGTGCAATTAAAATGAATATCGATACAGATATGCAATACGCGTTCATGTCTGGCACCAGAGATTACTTTAATTCCAATAAAGATTATTTAACATCTCAAATTGGAAATCCAGATGGTGATGATATACCAAATAAAAAATATTATGATCCTAGAGTATGGCTAAGAAAAGCTGAGGAAAGTTTTGTAACAAGACTAACCAAAGCCTTTGAGGATCTAAATAACATTAATACTCTTAACTAAATTTGGTTTATTATATTTGACTAAATACCCAAACTTATGGCTTGGTTTAAAAGAAAAACAAAAGGAATACAAACTTCAACAGAAGAAAAAAAAGATACTCCTGAAGGTCTTTGGCACAAAACTCCAACTGGAAAAATCATTGATACTGAAGAATTAGAAAAAAACTTCTTTGTTTCACCCGAAGACGGATTTCATCTTAGGATTGGAAGTGAAGAATATTTCAATATCCTTTTCGACAACAGGTATAAAGAAATTGGAAAAAATGTTAAATCCAAAGATCCATTAAAATTTATAGATAACAAGTCTTACAAGCAAAGAACAAAAGATGCTCAAAAAAAATCCGGATTAAAGGATGCTATTAGAGTTGCTTATGGAAAATCTTGTGAAAAAGATGTTGTAATTGCTTGCATGGATTTTCAATACATTGGAGGTTCAATGGGTTCCGTAGTCGGAGAAAAAATAAGCAGAGCAGTTGATTTGGCAATCAAGAAAAAATCACCACTAATTATTATTTCAAAATCTGGAGGTGCAAGAATGATGGAAGGAGCTATATCATTAATGCAAATGGCTAAAACATCAGCTAAATTAGCACAACTTTCAAATTGTAAATTACCATATGTTTCTCTTTGCACAGATCCTACAACTGGTGGAACAACTGCATCATTTGCCATGCTTGGAGATATTAATATTTCTGAACCTGGTGCCTTAATTGGATTTGCTGGACCAAGAGTAGTAAAAGACACTACTGGAAAAGATCTTCCGGAAGGATTTCAAACTTCTGAATTTTTGTTGGAACAAGGATTCTTAGATTTTATTACACCCAGAACTGAACTAAAAAAGAAAATCAATTTATATTTTGACCTTATTTTAAATAGACCATTAAGATCTATATAACATAGTATTTTAGAAAAATAATCCTATATTTGCCGCGCAATAAAAGCTACATAAGAATCATTTTAATAATATTGGCATGTATTTAACAAAAGAAAACAAAAAAGAAATCTTCAAAGAACACGGTAAATCAGAATCTGACACTGGTTCAGCAGAAGGACAAATTGCTCTTTTTACAAAGAGAATCAATCATTTAACTGAACATCTCAAAAAAAACAGAAAAGATTTTAACACGGAAAGATCCCTTGTTATGATGGTTGGTAAAAGAAAAAGTCTATTAAGCTATCTAAAAAATAAAGATATCAACAGATATCGAGAAATAATCAAAAAACTCAATTTAAGAAAATAGATAATTACATAGTTTTTCATTGGTATTCTACATTAAGACACAACAAAACTTAATACTATATAATGAAAAATATGAAAATTAAAACTTATAACGAATCCATCGACTTAGGTGATGGTAGAATAATAACACTAGAAACTGGTAAACTTGCAAAACAAGCTCATGGATCAGTAGTTGTTCAAATGGGTAAGGCAATGCTCCTATGTACAGTAGTTTCTAATTACGAAGCAGGAAATGTTGATTTCCTGCCCTTAACTGTAGATTACAGAGAAAAATTTGCCGCTGCAGGAAGATATCCGGGAGGATTTTTCAAAAGAGAAGCTAGACCAAGTGATGGAGAAGTCTTAACTATGAGATTGGTAGACAGAGTATTACGTCCATTATTTCCTAAGGACTATCATTCAGAGGTTCAAGTCATGATTCAGCTAATGTCACACGACGAAGACGTTATGCCTGACTCACTTGCAGGACTTGCAGCGTCTGCAGCTATTCAATTAAGTGATTTTCCTTTTGAATGTCCTATATCAGAAGCTAGGGTAGCTAGAATTGATGGTGAATTTATTATAAATCCTAGTAGAGCTCAGTTAGAAAAATCTGATATTGATATGATGGTAGGTGCTTCTGCAGATTCAGTAATGATGGTTGAGGGTGAAATGGACGAATGTAGCGAAGAAGAAATGGCCGATGCTATTAAATTTGCTCACGAATCAATAAAAGTACAAATTGAGGCTCAAGTCAGACTTGCAGAAGCAGTTGGAAAAAAGCAAGTTAGAGATTATGAAAAAGCTTTGGAGAACGAAGAACTTTCCAATAAAATAAATGAAGCTACTTATCAAAAAGCATATGAAATTGCAAAAAGAGGTACTTCAAAGTCTGAGAGAAGTTTGGCTTTTTCAAATTTAAAAGATGAAGTAAAATCTTTATTTACTGAAGAAGAGATTGAAGAACATGGAAAACTAATTGATAAATATTATAATAAGTCACAAAAAGAAGCTGTAAGAGAACTTACTCTTAGTGAAGGGATAAGGCTTGATGGGAGAAAAACAACCGATATTAGACCAATTTGGTGTGAAGTTGATTACCTACCTTCTACTCATGGTTCTTCAATCTTTACAAGAGGTGAAACTCAGGCACTAGCAACAGTTACGCTGGGAACATCAAGAGAGGCAAATAAAATTGATATGCCATCATATGAAGGTGAAGAAAAATTTTATTTACATTACAATTTTCCACCGTTCTGTACTGGTGAAGCAAGACCACTTAGAGGAACATCTAGAAGAGAAGTGGGTCATGGAAATTTAGCACAAAGAGGGCTTAAAGGCATGATACCTGATGACTGTCCTTACACTGTTAGAGTCGTTAGTGAAGTTTTAGAGTCTAATGGATCTTCTTCAATGGCAACTGTTTGTTCTGGAACTATGGCATTAATGGATGCTGGAGTACAAATTACTAGACCTGTTTCTGGAATTGCAATGGGGCTTATTTCAGATGGAGAACGTTACGCAGTATTAAGTGACATTCTTGGCGATGAAGATCACTTAGGTGATATGGACTTCAAGGTAACTGGAACATCAGAAGGAATTACTGCTTGTCAAATGGACATTAAAATAAAAGGATTATCCTATGAAATTTTAGTTAAAGCTTTGAAGCAAGCTAGAGATGGAAGATTACATATTCTAGAAAAAATTACAGATACAATTGAAAAACCAAACCCAGAGGTTAAAGCTCATTCTCCTAAGATGATAACAAGAAGGATTCCTAACGAATTCATTGGACCATTTATTGGACCTGGTGGTAAAGTAATCCAAGAACTACAAAAAGTAACTGGATGTACAATTGTAATTAATGAAGATCCTGAAACTGAAGAAGGTATTGTTGAAATATTAGGAACAGATCAAGAAGGAATCGATTCTGTGATTTCTAAAATAGAATCTCTTTTATTTAAACCTGAAAAAGGTCAGGTTTATAAAGTTAAGGTTATTAAAATGCTTGATTTTGGTGCTGTTGTTGAATATTTAGATGCACCAGGAAATGAAGTTCTATTACATGTAAGTGAAATTGCTTGGGAAAGAACTAATAACGTTAGTGATGTGCTTAAATTAGGTGATGAGCTTGAAGTTAAATACTTTGGTGTAGATCCCAGAACTAGAAAAGAAAAAGTTTCAAGAAAAGCATTACTGGAAAAACCTGAAGGTTTTGTTGAAAGACCTCCAAGACCTCAAAACAGAGATAACAACAGAGGAAGAGATAACAGAAAGAATAAATAGTTTTGATTAATTGTAACCTTTTTGATATTTAGTACGTATAATAGTTTTAAAGCCCGACAATGAGACAACTTAAAATTACTAAACAGGTAACCAATAGAGAAACCGCTTCATTAGATAAATATTTACAAGAAATTGGTAAGGTTGATCTAATCACAGCAGAAGAAGAAGTTGAATTAGCTCAAAAAATTAGAGCTGGAGATGAAAATGCTCTTGATAAGTTAACTAAAGCAAACTTAAGATTTGTGGTTTCCGTTGCCAAGCAATATCAAAATCAAGGCTTAACACTTCCAGATTTAATTAATGAAGGAAATCTTGGTTTAATTAAGGCTGCAAGAAGATTTGATGAAACTAGAGGTTTTAAATTTATCTCATATGCTGTGTGGTGGATTAGACAATCTATTTTACAAGCTCTCGCTGAACAATCAAGAATCGTAAGACTTCCTCTAAATAAAATTGGTTCTATTAATAAGATCAATAAAATGTATGCTTTTTTAGAACAAGCAAACGAGAGGGTTCCTTCAGCTGAAGAAATTGCAAAAGAATTAGACATGACCGTTTCTGATGTTAAAGAATCTATGAAAAATTCTGGACGTCATGTTTCAATGGATGCTCCACTAGTTGAGGGTGAAGATTCAAATTTATATGATGTTTTGAGAAGCGGTGAATCACCCAATCCAGATAAAAATTTGTTACACGAATCTCTAAGAACAGAAATAGAAAGAGCTCTTGAAACTTTAACTCCCAGAGAAGCTGATGTAGTTAGATTATATTTTGGACTAGGTGAAAAACATGCGATGACACTTGAAGAAATTGGTGAGACATTTGATTTAACCAGAGAAAGGGTTAGACAGATTAAAGAAAAAGCTATCAGAAGATTAAAGCATACATCTAGAAGTAGAATTTTAAAAACCTACTTAGGATAAAAATGAATATAATAGCCCCATCCATGCTTGCTTGTGATTTTGGAAATCTTAAAAGTGAGATTTCTATAGTCAATAAAAGTAAAGCCGATTGGTTTCACATTGATGTAATGGATGGAGTATTTGTTCCTAATATTTCTTTTGGAACTCCTATTATGCAAGTTTTAAAAGAAAATGCCGAAAAAATATTAGACGTACACCTAATGATCATCAACCCTGATAATTATTTGGAAAAATTTTCTGATTTAGGAGCAAATATATTAACAGTTCACTATGAAGCCTGTACTCACCTTCACAGAACAGTACAAAAAATAAAAAATTTAAAAATGAAAGCTGGTGTGGCTATAAATCCACACACTCCAGTATCTTGTTTAAAATCTATTATCAAAGATTTAGATTTGGTTTGTTTAATGAGTGTTAATCCAGGTTTTGGAGGTCAATCCTTTATCGAAAATACATTTGAAAAAGTCAAGGAACTTAAGTCATTAATAAATGAGACAAATTCAAACGCTTTAATTGAAATTGACGGAGGCGTAAATTCAAATAATGCAAAAAAATTGATCGATTGTGGTGCTAATGTCTTGGTAGCAGGAAGTTTTGTATTTAAGTCTGAGAATCCAACGAAAACTATTTCAGAATTATCTTCAATAATTAATTAGTTCTTAATAAATATTGATAATTTTAGCACATATCAAATTATGTGTTCAAATTATATACATGTTATTGGAGCAATGAGTGGAACTTCCACTGATGGATTAGATCTATGTTTAGTGAAATTTGATAAGAGTAATCACTCAAATTATAAAATAATAAATACTTATACTTATAATTACTCTAAAAGTTGGATAACCAAACTTAAAAATTCAATTTCTTTTAACGAAAAAGAATTAAAAAAATTTGATATTGAATTTGGGAATTATATAGGCGATAAGATTAACACTTTTATAAAAAAATGCGGAAAAGTAAAAATTGATCTTATTTCATCTCATGGTCACACAATTTTTCATAAGCCTAACCAGGGAATCACACTGCAAATAGGAAATGGTGAGTCAATTTTACAAAAAACCAAATGTATAGTTGTATGTGATTTTAGAACCCAAGATGTTAAACTTGGAGGACAGGGTGCACCTTTAGTACCTATCGGAGATCTAAATTTATTTGGTGATTACAAATATTGTTTAAACATTGGTGGGTTTTGTAATATTTCAGTAAAAAAAAACAAAACTATTAATGCTTTTGATATTAGTCCAGTCAATACAGTTTTAAACTATTACTCAAATAAATTAGGATATGATTTTGATATAAATGGAAACCTTTCAAAAAAAGGAAATGTCAACTCATTATTATTAAATGATTTAAATAAAATGGATTTTTATAAAATCTCAGGTCCTAAATCCTTAGGAATTGAATATGTATATGAAAAAGTTATTCCACTGATTAAGTCCTATTCAATTAATAATTATGATATACTAAAAACTTATATTGAACATGTTTCAGGTCAGATCAAAAAATCAATCAACGAAAAAAAAGACGATAAAATTTTAATTACAGGTGGTGGTGTATTTAATAAAACTTTAATTCAAAAAATAAGAGACAAAATTATATGTCAAGTTATCATTCCAGAAAAGGAAATTATAGAGCACAAAGAATCTTTAATTTTTGCTTATCTAGGTCTTTTAAAATATTTGAATAGAATCAACTGTTTAAGTAATGTAACTGGAGCAAGAAAAGATCACTCTTCAGGTGTGATTTATAAATTTTGAATTTTAATATTTCTCCACTTAACTTTAATACCTCCTCCATCATGTATTTGTAAAGCGATTCTCCCATTAGCATCACCAATTTTTTTATCTGAGTAAGAAATCATTTTTTTTCCGTTAAGCCAAGTAGTTACATTACTATCATCAACCTTTATTGTAAGTTTGTTCCAGTCTCCCATAATTAAAGAAGAATCTTTACCATGGCTAGGTTTAATTAACCAACCTCTTCCATAAGACTCATAAATTCCACCAGTATAAAGTCCAGGCGGAGCCACTTCAACTTGCCATCCACTAACTTTTGTACCCTCAACAGTAGATCTAAAAAAAACTCCACTGTTTCCATTTGCTTCTTGCATAAATTCAAGATTCAAAACAAAATTTTTATAATAATCTTCAGTTCCTAAATATCCATATTGAGCATCTGGACCGCTTTCACAAACTAAAATCCCGTCCTCAACATACCATTTTTCAGTTCCGTAAACTATCCACCCGTTTAAGTCTTCTCCATTAAATAAATTGATAGTATTTGCCTGGTTAACAATTGGTTCACTGTTACTAGAATTGTCATTGTTTGTAGTGTAATGATTATGAGTTTCAGGAGAAAATAAAGAAAGAGAAGCGCAAGAGTAATTAAGAACTATAAGTGCTAAAAAAAGGGTGTAGTTTACATACTTCATACTGATAAAAATTTAAATTGTAAATTTAATATTGTTTAAAGATAGTTAAATGATAAAAACAGGATTAAAAATATTAAAATTTTTAACTCTTTTAATTATATTAAGCTCATGCAATTCTTATTCACAATTTAAATCTGGAATAGTATCAACACTTGAAGCTGTATACCCAGATATCAATAAAATAAATTTAAAAAAAAATTACTCCTACAATCTTGCAAAAAATTCAAATTTTGAAGCACTAATTTTAATTAATTCTGACATAAATAAGGAATTTACTTTTAATTCTGATTCAGAAAACTTGAAAAATGTTGACTTTTCTATTATTGGTTCTGTGCCTGTAGAGGAAAATACTGGAATCGATAGTAGAACTGAACAATTTTTAGGTAAAATAAATCCTCATGTTGTAAGAAGAGCTCCTTTTGATATTTTTGAAATTATATATCCTCTTAGAAATAATACTATAACATCTTCTACCAATTTTACACTACTAAGGATT
>Ga0255773_10000518_pt1 | contig 41232 bp, 43 predicted proteins | sample 011ome_17_FD_179971 | JGI IMG/M metagenome (GOLD analysis project Ga0255773, IMG submission 179971) | Coastal salt marsh microbial communities from the Groves Creek Marsh, Skidaway Island, Georgia - 011502XT metaG (version 2) | ecosystem: Environmental > Aquatic > Marine > Intertidal zone >... | reverse complement strand
TGTAAAACTACACAAGGACTTATTGGCGTTGAAGTTAAGTCATCATCAACTTGGCATGCTGAATTTGCTAAAGGGTTGCTGGCTTTTTCTAAATCTAATTCTCAGTTATCACGTAGCATTGTTGCTTATGGTGGTAAATCTATTGACCTTAGTAATGGTGTCGAAGTGGTTGAATATAAACAGTTTTCAATTTATTAATCATAATGTATTTTAATATAAACCATTAACAAACGCTTTTTTTGCGTGAAGATTAGTTTAAAATAACCTATTTTATATAAGCACTATTGGTCCTAATTTAGGGTTTGCAGTGCGGTAGCCGTGGCGGATCAAAATAAGAGCTTATAATGCTATAAATAACTTTAGTTTTGATAATAGCCATTATAGTTATTAAAAAAAGACTATCAATCACTATTGAAGATTGGGAGTTTTTCGGACTAAAACAGGTAAAAAGTAATACTACTAGTACTTAATTTTTTATGAAAAATCCAAGCACTGTCCACCATAACGCAACCGTTACTCGTGAACGCCGTAATCAACTAAACAAAGCATAAGTCTGTTAATCTATGCGTTCAATCATTGAACGATGTTATATAATAAACCATATTATAAAAAAGGCTTTATATAAATTTACTATATTCAGCAAAATGGCAGAGTGTCTAAAAAACAGAATAAGTTTCAAATTTTACAATCTTTAGAGCGGGATTCACGTCCTACTCAAAGACAGTTATCTAATGACTTAAGCGTTAGCCTTGGTAAGGTTAACTATTGCTTAAAAAGCCTTATTGAAAAAGGTTTTGTTAAGGTTGAGAATTTTAGAAATAATAAAAATAAAATCCAATATTCATATCTACTAACTCCAGAAGGAATAGAAGAAAAAGCAAAGCTGACTTTAGATTTTATAAGAATCAAAAGTCAAGAATACAATAGATTGAAACAAGAAATTGAAGACTTAAAGCAAGAAGCAAAGAATATGGATAGGGATTTATTATGAAGATAGTTCTAGTTATTCTTTCATGAGACAAAAATAAACAATTATGCGGTATAAAAATGATAAATAAAAAAATAGCCCTAATCGGCCTAGGCTACGTAGGTCTGCCTCTTGCAGTTGAATTTGGAAAAAAAAGTACGGTTGTTGGTTTTGATATTAACCAGTCTAGAATTGATGACCTTAAAAACGGTATTGATTCAACTTTAGAAACCACAAGCCAGGAACTTAAAGAAGCAACCCATTTAAGCTACACAAGCAACCTAGAGGATATTAAAGATTGCACTATTTTTATAGTTACCGTTCCGACACCAATTGACAAACATAAAAGACCTAATCTAACTCCTTTAGAAAAATCTAGTGAGGCAGTAGGTTCTATTCTTAAAAAAGGTGATATTGTTATTTATGAATCTACTGTATATCCAGGTGCTACTGAAGAAGTTTGTATTCCAATTCTTGAAGATCAGTCAGGCTTGATTTTCAACAAAGATTTTTATTGTGGCTATTCGCCAGAACGTATCAATCCAGGAGATAAAGAGCATAGAGTTACAACTATTAAAAAAGTGATTGCCGGCTCAACACCTGAGATCGCTACAGAAGTTGATGAACTGTATCAAGAGATTATTACGGCAGGCACGCATAAGGTCAGTAGTATCAAAGTTGCTGAAGCTGCCAAGGTTATTGAAAATACTCAAAGAGATGTAAACATTGCCCTTATTAATGAGCTTGCACTTATCTTTAATAAACTAGGTATTGATACAGAATCCGTATTAGAGGCAGCGGGCACTAAATGGAATTTTTTGCCATTCAGACCGGGCTTAGTAGGAGGGCACTGTATTGGTGTTGATCCATACTACCTAACTCATAAAGCGCTAGAGGTTGGTTATAACCCAGAAATGATTCTTGCAGGTCGCAGATTAAACGATAGCATGGGATCTTATGTGGCAGACCAGGTATCAAAGTTAATGACTAAGAAGCGTATTCATGTTGTGGATGCAAATGTATTAATCATGGGTCTGACATTCAAAGAAAATTGCCCCGATATCCGCAATACTCGTGTAGTAGATTTAGTTGAAAAATTTGAGGGTTTTAATTGTAATGTAGATGTGTATGATCCATGGATTGATAAGGATGAAGTTATGCATGAATATGGCTTTAAGCCAATCGATCAACCGGTAGAGGGTAAATATGATGCAATATTGTTAGCAGTTGCGCATGATGAATTTAAAGGGTTATCAGTAGATAAAATAAAAGTATTTGGTAAAGATAACTATGTACTCTATGACATAAAATATTTACTAAAAGCTAATGAAGTGGATGGGAGGTTGTAAATGACAAAATATGAAGAATTGCAAGAATATTTAAAGAATAATCAAAGCACCTGGTTGGTTACTGGCGTCGCTGGTTTCATTGGCTCCAACCTGTTAGAAAAATTACTTATCCTCAATCAAAAAGTTGTGGGTTTGGATAACTTTGATACTGGGTATCAACATAACATTGATCAGGCTATTGAAGATGCTAATAAGGCAACTGGCGAAGACTTAAGTAATAACTTTGAATTTATTAATGGTGACATTAGAAAGTTAAAAGATTGCGAGCAAGCATGTAATGGTGTTGATTATGTTCTTCATCAAGCAGCATTGGGGTCTGTACCCAGATCAATTGAAGACCCTATTAATACCAACAGGGCTAATATTGATGGCTTTTTAAATATGTTAGTGGCTAGTAGAGATGCTAAAGTAAAGCGATTTGTTTATGCTGCATCTAGTTCTACTTATGGTGACCATCCTGGACTTCCAAAAGTAGAAGATGAAATAGGTAATCCACTAAGTCCTTATGCAGTAACTAAAGTTGTGAACGAACTTTACGCCAGTGTTTTTGCAAAGACCTATGATTTTAGAACTGTTGGCTTAAGGTATTTTAATATTTTTGGTAAGCGCCAAGATCCTAATGGTGCATATGCGGCAGTTATCCCTAAATGGGTATCATCAATTTTAAATAAAGAAGATGTTTTTATTAATGGTGACGGAGAAACTAGTAGAGATTTTTGCTATATTGATAATACGGTGCAGATGAATTTACTTGCTGCCACGACTGGTAATGATAAGGCAACCGATCAGGTTTACAATGTTGCTGTTAACGATCGAACAAGCTTAAATCAACTTTACCAAATGATAGAAGACAGATTGATCGAAAGAGTGGCAGGGCTAGAGAGAAAAGTTCCAATTTATAGTGATTTTCGTGCGGGCGATGTGCGCCATTCGTTGGCTGATATCAGCAAAGCAAAACAATTATTAGATTATCAACCAAAGTACAAAATACTCAAGGGGATGGATGAAGCGATAGATTGGTACATAAAGAGTCTAGAATGTTAAGAACTCTCTGGCGTCACTTTACAAAACGTCGTCAAAAGCAGTTTTTACTTTTGCTAATCCTAATGATTATCGCATCGCTAGCAGAAATTATTAGCATAGGTGCGGTGGTGCCATTTTTAGGAGTATTAATGGCACCAGAACAGGTCTACCAATATTCACCGATACAACCTATTATTCAAATTCTAGAGCTAACTAAGCCTAGACAATTAATATTACCACTAACCATTCTATTTATAACTGCAGCACTTCTAGCCGGCATCATTCGCCTAATGCTACTATACGCCATGACTAGGTTCTCATTTGCAACAGGGGCAGATCTTAGTATTAATATCTATCGTCGCACCCTTTACCAAAAATACGAAGTTCATGTATCTCGTAATAGTAGCGAAGTAATTAATGGCATTATTACTAAAACAGGTACGGTAACCGGAGGAGTGATATCACCAGTCCTTAATCTAATTAGCTCCACTATGCTAATTATGAGTATTATAGGTACACTCTTCGTCATTAACATTACTATTGCAACCTCTGTATTTATTGCTTTTGGCTCGCTCTATTGGCTGGTTATTCGTTATACCAAGACTTATCTCAAAGACAATAGTAAAATTATTTCAAACCAATCTACTCAGATGATTAAAGCACTTCAAGAGGGGTTAGGTGGAATCCGTGATGTACTCATCGATGGAACTCAGCAGTTCTACTGCAAACTTTACCGTAATTCAGATTTACCACTGCGTCGTGCCCTTGGAAACAATTCATTTATTGGCGTAAGTCCTAAATATGTATTAGAGGCAATTGGAATCACGCTTATTGCTATGCTTGCTTATGTGACAACACAACAAGAAGAAGGAATGGCTGTAGCAATTCCTGTGTTAGGTGCATTGGCGCTTGGCGCCCAAAGATTACTACCAGCATTGCAACAAGCTTATAGCTCCTATAGCGCAATCAAAGGTTCAAAGTCATCATTTGAAGATGTATTAAGATTGCTAGATCAGCCACTACCAGAATATGCAGATCAGCCACCACCAAAGTCAATTCCCTTTACAAAAGAGATTAAATTAAATAATCTTAATTTTCGCTATACAGATGATTCACCCTGGGTATTGAAAAATGTCAACCTCTCTCTAAAAAAAGGGAGTCGTATCGGTTTTATGGGGGTAACTGGAAGTGGTAAAAGTACGCTGCTTGATATTATCATGGGGCTACTCCCGGTAACGAATGGAGGGCTGAGTATTGACCAGCAAGAAATCAATAGTCAAAATCGTAGAGCATGGCAAGCGCATATCGCCCATGTACCACAAAACATTTATCTATCAGACAGTACTATTGAAGAGAATATTGCTTTTGGTATTGCAAAAGAGTTAATCGATTATCAGAGAGTAAGAAAAGCGGCACAACAAGCGCAAATTTCAGAGTTAATAGAAGAGTGGAAAGATGGTTATCAAACTTTTGTGGGTGAAAGGGGTGTTCGACTCTCAGGCGGTCAAAGGCAGCGAATAGGTATTGCAAGGGCGCTTTATAAGCAGGCCAATGTGTTAATATTTGATGAGGCAACTAGTGCATTAGATATTGAAACTGAACAGGCGGTTATGGATGCAATTGAAGGGCTAGATCAAGAATTAACCATACTTATTATTGCACATCGATTAACAACCTTAAAAGGTTGTGATATGGTAGTAAAATTAGATGAAAACCATACTATTCGCATAGGAGATTATGAAGATGTGATTAGTTAGCAATAAGTTAATTGGAAAAGTACCTGTCTTTTTTTGTAAAATTATTAGACATGAGTGTATATGAAAGGAAGATAAGTGAATAAAGAACTAATAACAATTTTAACAGTAAATTATAATACAGCTGATTTTATAGATTTAATGTTGTATGCCTTTAAAAAGTTAACAAAAAATTTTTATAAAGTTATTATTTGTGACAATGGTTCAAACGATGAAGAGCTAGTTAAGCTTGCTAAAGTAATAAGAAAATATGAAAATATAGAAGTCTTATTTAGGGTTCAATCGAAGGTAGGTAGTGTTGGACATGCAGAAGCGGTTGATATATTAATTGACAAAGTGAATACAAGATATACAGTAGTTATGGATTCTGATTGCACTTTTTTAATGAATAATTGGGATGAATATTTAATAAGTAAACTTAACGATAAAATTAAAATAGTTGGAACCCCTAGACAGCCTAAAAATACTAGCAATAAAATTATAAAAAAAATATATGCTAATTTTCCTGCACCATATGCTGTTTTATTCGATACTTATATATATAGACAGCTCCATATTTCTTGTATGCCAGGAAATATACAAGAAGGAAAAGATACAGTTTGGGAATGGCGAGGTAAATTTGAACAAGCAGGTTATGGGGGGTATAGTTTTGATATGATTAATACAAGATTTAATATAAATACTTTATTTCAGAAGACATTGTGCGCAGTATATGTTGATAACAATAGTTTAATTGCTTCTCATTTTGGCAGAGGGAGCAGTGGAGGGAATGCAAAATATAAAAATTGGTATTATTGGAGAATTCCATTATTGTCAAAGTATTTAATAATGCAAAAATCAATATCTGAAAAAGATATTTGGATTAATAAATCTAAAAGCATAATAAATCTAAAAGTTGAATAAATGAGTTTTCTTTCATTTCGTAGGTACTATTTAGATAAGGTTTTATTGGAAACTAGCTTTAGTGGTAAAGTTTTGGATATTGGCGGAAAAAAAGACAATAAAAGAGGCTTGTTTAGGCCGCCTTTGCATAAAGTTGATGATTGGGAATATTTAAATATAGATGAAAGCACAAAACCTGATTATTGTTGTAGTGCAAATAATATTCCAGTAGGTGACAATATTTTTGATATCGTACTTATAGCAGAGGTACTAGAACATTTAGAAAATCCAGATATTGTATTGATGGAATGTAATCGCATATTAAAGCATGGAGGTAAAATTGTGGCTACAATGCCATTTTTGTATCCTATACATGCAGACCCTTATGATTTTCAAAGGTGGACTGATAAAAAGATTACAATAGAAATGAACAAAGTAGGCTTTAAGGAAGTAATAGTTAAGCCAATGGGTAGTGTATTTGCAGTAATTTTTGATTTATTAAGGGTTTCATTAGGGGCGGCATCAAAAAATCCCAATGCACTGAAAAATAAAATTATAAATAAATTTATTATGCCTTTGTTAGTAAAATTATTTTTATTTTGTGATGAGAAATATATGTATAAAAATTCCAAAATAACAACAGGTTATTTTGTGAGTGGATATAAATTATGAACTTGAGATATTATTTTAATAAAAAAATAAATTTTATTAAAAATATCTTGGATATATTTGAATGGTTTGAATATCTTAAATTGAAAAGATTGAAAAGGTTAATATCCATTCATACAATGAAAAAATATTTTATAAATAGTGATGTGTTTGCATTTGGAACAGGAGGAAGTGTAGATAATTTAAAATCTATCAAGGTATTAGAAAGTAAAAATTTATTATTTGTGACAACTGGCCCATTTCAATGTTTTTTAAAATATGGTTTTTTGCCAAATATATGGATAGTTCACAATCCAGATTCCGTCATTAATGCAATGAAATTAATCCGTAACAATAAATGTTTACTAGATATAGATTTGTCAGAAATGTTTATATTGGTTCCTTCAAATTTTTCTAATTCAAAGGATATAGAATTTTCCTCAAATGTATTTAGAGAATTTAGAAAATTAATTAACAATAAAGCTACATTTGTTTTATATAAAGAAATTTGGAGAGGTTACAATCCAAGTGACGATTGTTCTAAATATTTAAATGAATACCCCTTAAAACCTTTAATGGGAAGTACAGTAGAAAGTCAATTTTTACCATTTTTATCATTTTTAGGATGTAAGAGTATATATTTTTCAGGCATAGATCATTTAGATACTGGTCATTTTTGGGATAGGAGTGATTATTATGGAAAATCAATAGATAAAAAATTAAATTTTGAAGATATAAGGCCTAAAGAGTATATGAAGAAATGCATGGCTATAGCAATTGAAAAAGCTATAAATTTAAAAATAGAAATATGTAGGCTTGAAAAAAATGAAACTACATTGCTAGATTATAAATATATTGATTTTAATAAAGCTTATGAAATGGCAAGCGAAAGAATATCACCAAAAGATTTAAGTATATGAAATTATTAGATTGCACCATAAGAGATGGTGGTTATTACACAAAATGGGATTTTGATAGAGATTTAATAAAGAGTTATTTGCTTTTAATTGATAAGTTACCTATTGATTATTTGGAGGTAGGTTATAGGAGTATAGAGAAGGATGAATATTTAGGAGAATATTTTTATCTAAATAATTTAACTATAAAAAATATTAAGAAATACACATCAAAAAAACTAGCTATTATGATTAATGCTAAAGAGTGCATTGATATTGAGCAATTGTTATCTGGTTTAAAAGATGACATCTCTTTAGTGAGAATTTCAACAGATCCAGATAAGATTGAATTTAGTTTAAAACTGGCAAGAGAATTAAAGTTTGCTGGTTTTAAGGTGTCTATAAATATTATGTATATCACAAAAGTAATCAATAGCCATGCTTTCTTTAACTCTTTAAAAAACATTGAAACTAAAATAGACTTTTTATATTTGGTTGATTCATATGGTTCGTTGTATCCAAATGAATTAGAAAATATAATTAAAAATATTCAAAGGAAAACTAAAGTTAAATTAGGTTTTCATGGGCACAACAATCTCGAATTGTCTTTTGCAAATACCTTAATATCTATCAATAATGGTGTAGATATGATTGACAGTACCATTTTAGGCATGGGGAGAGGTGCGGGTAATTTAAAAACAGAGTTAATACTCTCCCATTTAAAATCAAAATACAATCTAGATGTTGATTTAAATATATTGGGAGATCTTGTTGAAATTTTTCAGCCACTTTTAAAACAGTATAAATGGAGTACAAATTTAGCCTATATGGTTTCAGGTAGTTATGCATTACCTCAAAAAGAGGTTATGGATGCGCTGGAAATTGATAGATATTCATTATCAGGAATAGTTAACTATGTAAAAAATGACAATGAATTGATATTGCCTATATTTAAGTTTAATAAAAAATGTCAAAATTGTCTTATTATTGGTGGCGGATATTCCGTAAAAGAACATTGTTATTTTATTAAAAAATATTTAGAAGAAAATAGTGACATGGTGGTTATTCACTCAACTTCAAAATATATTAAACTGTTTGAAGAGGTAAATAACATTCAATTATTTGCCGTTTCTGGGGATGAACTTTTAAAGGTAAAAGAAAACAATAAAATACATAGTTATGTACTGGAGCCAAGACCAAGGAAAGTAAATACCAAGCTTCAAGATAAGCATAATTTTTATGAACTTAAAGAGATAAGTTTTATAAATAAGTACTTTGATTCACCATTGTCTATAAGTTTACAAATTACTCTGGACATGAAAGTGGAAAAAATTTATTTGTTTGGATTTGATGGCTACAATCAAATAAACACAAAAAAAGAATTATATTTAATGAATGAAAGTCAAGAAATTATAAATCAGTTTGTTAAATTAAATAGCAACCTATATTCACTAACTTGTACAAGATATAAAAATATTATTAAAAAATCAATTTACAGTGATTTTAATGCTTAACAAGCTCTTTACACATATTACACTTTTAATAAACTATCTTTTCTGGAATTGTTTGTTTAAAAAATTTGACTATGGTGCTAGAGTAAGTTTATTTGCCAATATAACTGGGTATAACAATATAAAAATAGGCAGATACAGTAGAATTATGAGTGGGGTAATAGTTAATAGTATAAATGGAACAATAACAATAGGAAGGAATACGATAATAAATGAATATACTGTTATAAAACCTACTAAACGACAAGTTGTTATTGGTGATAATTGTTCAATACAACAATTTTGTAAAATTATTGGCGGCATAAGGATTGGTAACTATACTAGGATTGCTAGTGGCTGTGCCATTAGTGCTTTTAATCATGAATATATTAATAAAAGCGTATTTATACGGTTGCAAGGCATAATTTATAAGGATATAAAATTGGGTAACGATGTTTGGATTGGGAGTAATGTTTCGATATTAAATGGTGTGCAAATCGAAGATGGAGTGGTAATAGGTGCCAATTCTTTGATTAATAAGGATATAAGTTCGTTTAGTGTGGTTGCCGGAAATCCATTTAAGGTAATTAAAAAACGAGTTTGACTGAAAAAAAATCATCCCAAAATCGTATAGAAAACTGCCTTATTTTTACCTATTTTTTATCCAATGATTGAGTTCCACCTTTCAATAGTTACAGGGAAAAATTACAATGACTACAATAGCACATAAACTAAACACAGAAACTATATCTATAAATTAGAAAAAATAGATGTCGGGGCAATAGATAGCAACTTAAATTTTCTATCAAATAGATAATATGCATAATTACAAAATATTTATTCTTGATGTGGATGGAGTGATGACCACAGGTCAATTTCTCTATACGGAAAATGGTAAAGAGATGAAAATCTTTGGTCCAGATGATAATGATGGGTTAGGGCTTTTAAATTCCTATATTGAGATTAGGTTTGTTACCGGCGATAGAAAAGGGTTTTCAATTAGTAATAAGCGTATTAAAGAAGATATGAAATTTGATCTAGACCTGGTTAGCACCATTAAAAGAATTGAATGGATTAAAGAGCGCTATGATCCACAAGAGGTAATTTACATGGGTGATGGTATTTTTGATCATTATGTAATGAAAGAAGTTGGGTATTCTATCGCACCTGCAAATTCAGACAGAATGGCAAAAGCACATGCAAATTACGTGACAGAGCGTTCTGGCGGTGATAGAGCAGTGGCTGAGGCATGTCTTCATATTATGCAAAATTTTTTCACTCCTTACGAGCCTGATAAGTTGCCAGCAGATCAGTTAGATTTAGGTGAGTGGACAGTATGATGCTCCAGAAACGTCTAGAAAATTACAGAAAAGGAAGAAACTGCACACTCCTTGGTGTTGGCCCAATGAGTAAGAATTGTATAGATGCTTCTATTGAATTAGCAGACCAATATAAAACACCGTTAATGTTAATTGCAAGTAGAAGGCAGATTGATTCAGAGCAATTTGGCGGTGGCTATGTAGAAAACTGGACGACAAAACAGTTTGCTGATTATGTACGGGGTAAAGACACAAATCAAAATATTGTCCTAGCAAGAGATCATGGCGGGCCATGGCAAAATGAGCTTGAAAAAAGCCAAAATATGAGCTTAAAAGATGCAATGCAATCTGCAAAAGACTCATATCGTGCAGATATTGACGCTGGTTTCCATATGTTACATATTGATCCTAGTGTTGATATTCATTTTCAGCCTAATATAGAGCAAACTCTAGAAAGAGTTTACGAGCTGTATGATTTTTGTTGGTCTCATGCCCAAGAAAGAAAACAAGATATTATTTTTGAGATTGGGACAGAAGAGCAGAGTGGGAATAATAATTCAAAAGAAGAGTTAGAGTACACGCTTGAAAGTATGAAGAAATTTTGCAAAACTAGCAAAATCCCATTCCCATCTTTTATTGTTATTCAAGCGGGAACAAGAGTAATGGAGACAAAAAATATTGGTTCATTTGAATCGCCAGTGCGCATTAAAAATGAACTTCCTCCAGAGATTCAAATTCCTCAAATGGTTGGAGTCTGTAATAAGTATAAAATTTTTATGAAAGAACATAATACAGATTACCTTTCAACAGAATCATTGAAATGGCAACCTCGTTTGGGAATACATGCTGCAAATATAGCGCCTGAATTTGGTGTAGCAGAAACCAAAGCTTTTGTTAATGTATTAGAAGAAAACGGCCATACCGATTTACTGAATGATTTTTTTCAAATTTCTTATGATTCTATGAAGTGGAAAAAATGGATGTTAAAAAACACAAACGCAAGTGATGAGGATAGAGCAATTATAGCCGGACATTATATTTTTTCATCAGATGAGTTTATTAAGCTTAAAAATGAGGCGAAAGATAGAATTGGAGATATAGACTTTATTCTAAAAAATAAAGTAAAAGAGAGTGTTTATAGATATATGAAAGCCTTTAATTTGATATAGTCTCATGAAAAAAACAGCAACAATAATTTTAAATAGAAATTTACCAAAAGAGACTGATGCTTTAGTAGAGCATCTAAAAAAGTACGATGGCGATCATACAGATATATTTGTTGTCGAAGCGGGCTCAGATAAAGATAAATTATCGAAGTACTGTACATGGCACGTAACAACCACTGAAGCAGTAAAGCACGGCCTTAGATATTCAAGAGGTATGAATTATGGTTTGCTTCAATTATATAAAGCAGGCAATTGGGATAGATATGATTCATTTTTTCTTATAACTAATGACACAAAATTTCCAAAGAATCAAAATACCATTGAGACTCTACAAAAGATACAAATAAAACACTCTAAAATAGGTGTCCTTTCCCCTTGTTCTGATAGATGGGGCGAAAAAAAACTGATTGGATTAAACTCTTTAAAATACTTTTGGTTTATTCATAATAATGCATATTTTTTACGCAAGGAAATGCTAGATCAGCTTATAAATAAAGATAATCCAACGCATATGAACTTTTTATTTGATGGAGATAATTTTCGAGGCTATTTGTCAGAAAGTGAAATAATTGCTAAGGCATATGCAAATGATTGGGCGGCAGCAATTACAACGCAAGTTATTGCAGAGGAAGATGAGTCTTATTTGTTGAGTAAAAACAAAATAATCAAAACAGAGTCCTATAATGAAAATTTACAACTATATGTCGATGAGGGGTTAAGGTGGGTTAAGAGAAAATACGGATTTAATAATAGGTGGCAAATGATGCAGTATTCGAAATTATTTTATGATCAATTTTTTGAATACTATCCTGAAGAAAAATTTAAAAAAATATGAAATATAAAGTATGTATTTTAGCTGCAGGTATTGGCAGTAGAATGAAGCCTTTTACCGAGCATATCAATAAATCATTGTTACCGGTAAATTTTAAAGCTGTTATATCACACATAATTGAAAAATTTGATGTGAATATCGAAATTATAGTTGCGGTTGGTCATTTAAAAGAAACTGTTATAGACTACTTGGATTGTACCCATAAAGATAGAAAAATTACAATAGTTGAGATTGATCGATTTACTGGAAAAGGGTCTGGCCCAGGATATTCGTTAATGCAGTGTCGCAATCACTTAGAGCTTCCTTTTATTTTCTTTGCTTCAGATACGTTGGTTTTAGAGGATATTCCCTCGCCAAAAGAAAATTGGCTGGGTGTCGCCCCAGTGATTGAAGTTAAAGAGTACTGCACTGCAAAAATTGTAAGTGAACAAATTGTTGGCTTGGATGATAAGGTAGTTAGCGATAACGAAAATGCTTTTGTTGGGGTTGCAGGTGTAAAAGATCATGATATTTTTTTTGATGCACTCTCCAAAAATACAGAATTAAAAAATGACGAACTTCAAGTGTCAAATGGATTTAGTGCATTGATAGATTTTAATTTAAAGCCAAAATTTTTTACCTGGAATGATACAGGCAGTCTTGGTGGTTATAAAAATGCAAATAAATTAATGTCTAAAACTGACCATACTTTTGATTTTAGCAAATCAGATGAGTTTTTATATTTTGTTGGCAATAGGGTTGTTAAGTATTTTAAAGATCAGGCGATAATAAAAAATAGAATTAAAAGGTCAGTTATTCTCCGCGGACTATGTCCAAAAATAATATGTACAAAAGATTCTTTCTATGCATATGAAAAAGTAGAGGGAGAGGTTCTTTACAGTACTATTACAGATCAAGTAATGCACGATTTTATACACTGGATTGATAAAAGCCTGTGGAAGAGTGTTGAAATTTCAAATATACAGCTTAAGCAATTTAAGACTGCTTGTTATGATTTTTATTATACAAAAACAATGTTTAGAATTAATAAATACCATGAGAAACATCAAATAAAAGACAAGCCTGCCAATATTAACGGAATTAAGGTTCCGACTATCAAAAAAATGATAAGTCTCATAGATTGGGATTACATGAGTACCGGTATAGCTTCTAATTTTCATGGAGACCTTCAATTCGATAACATTCTGTTAAAAAGAGATAATGGTTTTTTAATACTTGATTGGAGGCAGGATTTTTCTGGAATTGTGGATTTTGGTGATCAGTACTATGATTTAGCAAAGCTTAATGGAGGTATGAAAATTTCGTATAAGCTAATAAAACAAAATAAATTCTCATTTTGTGAAGATGGTAAAGGCGATATAATCATTGAGTACGTCAATCCTCCAGAGTTGGATGTGGCTAGAAAGATATTTAAAAACTATCTGGCTGATAGTAATCTTGATTCTACCAAAGTAGAAATTCTAACAGGTCTAGTTTATTTGAACATGTCACCTATGCATCATGAGCCTTTTGACCATTTTATTTATAATCTTGGAAAGTTAACCCTTTACAAGGCTTTATTAAAAGATGGGAAAATTTAAATTGTTAGCAGTTTTTAGTTATTTTACTAGCGGTGCAGCATTAGGAGACTTATCATGAAAAAAGTAATATTAATAACAGGATCTTCAAGAGGAATCGGCACTGCTATTGCTCGCCTTGCAAAAAGTCAGGGATATAAGGTTATACTTCATGGAAAGACACAATCCCCCTATCTTTTGGATTTAGCTAAAGAACTCAATTCGGAATATTTGGTGTTTAACCTCTCTAAAGAGAATGAGGTTAAGCAGGCGCTTTCAAAAATAACCCAGATAGATGTTTTGGTAAATTCAGCTGGAGTAAATATTTCAAAGGCATTTGATAATCTTACTGATAATGATTGGAGGGCTGTGTATGATACAAACCTTTTTGGCCTGGTTAATGTTGTTAGGCATGCTGTGCCAATAATGCAAGACTCCAAAAATATTGGAAAAATTGTTAATATAGCATCGATAAAAGGTCTTTATGCATCAGTTGGAAGGGTTGCATACGCTTCATCAAAGGCGGCAGTTATAAATCTAACAGTGGGGCTGGCTAAAGAATTAGCGCCAGGGATTTTAGTTAATGCCGTTGCCCCAGGGTTTACAAATACAGAGATGACAAGTGGCACATGGAGTGATAGAATAAAAAATCAAGTTGATAATATATTATTGAAACGTATGTGCAGCCCTGAAGAAGTGGCCAAACTCGTTCTATTTCTATCAAACAGCTCAAATGAATATATAACCGGGCAAACAATTAATATAGATGGCGGATTTAGTATAAAAAATGATTAATTTAAATAACAATGAATGGCATTATGATGAATCAAATGCAAAAGTAGTTAATAAGCCTTGGGGTCGAGAGGTGTGGATTAACTTTCGCAAAGGTGAAGGAGTAGGAGACGAAGAAAAAAGATATATAATGAAAAAACTCTATATCAACAAGGGTACAAAGACAAGTTTTCAATATCATGTGCACAAGGTAGAAACTAATTTTTTAATTAGCGGCTCTGTAGAGGCTTGGTTTGAAGATAAGGAAGGGCATATAGATGTTAAAGTTTTGGAATCTGGAGCGATTTGGTCAATTCCGGCGGGAATTAGGCATAGAATTGTTACGTTAGAAGATATAGTTTTAATTGAGTCATCTTCTCCAGAAGTTGATGATGTAATTAGAATTGAAGATGACACTTTAAGGGGTGACGGGCGAATACAGAGCGAGCATGGATAAGAATATGTATTATGATTTGGCAAAGCTAATGCATGGTCTTATTGTTAATCATGGTATTATCGCCAATGATAAGTATACCGCTTCGTGGGTAGACAGTGAGATTAAATTTGATTTACATCGAAAGCAGAGTTTGATAGAATGCGAGCAAAGGTTAAATACCTGGATACAAGAAAATAACTTTGATTTAAAGAAGGTTAGAGTATTAACCGCACTTATTTATTTAAATATAGCAGCACTTCATCACTACCCATATTCTATTTTATTATACGGCTTAGGAAAGAAAATGTTAAAAAATGAATTGTATCGTTAAAAATGAGAAATTAAATGAATTTAAAAGACAATTATCGTAAGGACGGGTTTGTAATTATCAAAAATATTTTATCATCTAAAGATGTTGAAAAACTGAAAAATAGTATTAAATTATTAAAAGTAGGATTGAAAGTCCCATTTAGTAATGAGGCCTGGGGGTATGGAAATTGTGTTGAACTAAAAGAGTTTAAAGTTATAACAGAGAATTCTAAAATAAATAGCGCAGTAAAAGAAGTTTTAACTGATACGCATTTATTTAATCACCTCATGGTAAATAGAAAGCCCCCCTGGATTGGTCCTGAAGTAGAGTATCACCAAGAAATTTTTAACTCTAAAACTTATGCACCGGGAGCAAGTATCGATGATTTGAAGAAAAATTGGTGTCAAGTTTATATCCCCCTGCATTCCGAGACGGCAGATAATGGCGGCTTAAGGATAGTGACAAATAGCCATTTATTAGGAGAATTAGAGTCAGAAGATATGGTCAATCAAAACTATAGTCATAAAAGAAGACTCCCTACTAAAGAGTTAAGTCGTATAACAAGTGATCAAAATTGTAATTTAATAGATTTAAATCTTAATATAGGTGATTGTGTATTGTTTAGCCATTTTCTTGTTCATGGATCCCCTTCAAACGGATCGGCTAATGAAAGGATTAGTCTTGTATTACAAGCAAGGTCAGATAAATTTACTCCAGATGAGAATGTATTTGATTTAGAAACAAGCTACAGGCATTATTTTCTATTGAACTCTTTAGAAGGTAAAGTTAGTGAGATGACATCTAAAGGGGCGGCCTGGTATTCAGGGTTTAAAAAGAGTATAAGTGAAAATAAATCGCCAAAGTAATGCGTTAATTGCGATTATGTTTATATATCAAGAATATTGAAATTTTTTTCAATGAAAGAATTAGCTAAATAGAAGGTGAATTATGGGTAAAAATAGACAAGAATATATATCGGAAATAGAACGAAGAAAAGCAGATAGAATAAATACTAGTAGCGGTTATCGACTTGATATGGCAGAAAGATTAATAGATTATCCACATGGGTTTATCAAATCTTTTTTGAGTCAATTAAATGATGAAGATTTTATTGTTTACCCTAAGGAAGAATTGGTTGTGGAATTAAAGCACCTAATATCTAGCAAAAATGGTGTAGATTTGGAAAATGTTTTGATAGATAGTGGATCAGATGCAATAATAAAAAACTGTTATCATTCATTATGTAGTGAGGGTGAATCTATAGTTATTAGCAACCCATCTTTTCCAATGTATAGGATTTATGCTAGTATGTTCGATTTAGAATTAATAGAGGTCGGTTATGATAACTCCCTCAAATTCGATTTGCAGAAGATAGAAGAGTCACTAGATGTTAACACTAGAATGGTTGTTTTGGCTAATCCGAATAGTCCTTATGGAGATTTACAAAAAAAGGATGATATTGTTCACTTATTAAAGGTGTTAAAAAATAAAAATATATATTTACTTCTAGATGAAGCCTATATAGATTTTGGTGGAGAATCAATGGTTGAATTAATTAATAAATTCGATAATCTTATAGTTTTAAAGACATTTTCAAAAGCATGGGGCGCTGCAGGTGCAAGGTTAGGTTACTGCATATCTGATCAAAAGAATATTAAACAAATTGAAAAAGTTCAGCTGACATATCCTGTTAGTAATACCTCTATAAAGTTCGCTATTTATTTATGTAAAAATCAGGAATATGTAGATAGATATGTTTATGAAACTATTAGCGAGAGAGATGAACTTATTACAAAGTTACATAATTTAGAATATGACGTATTTCCGTCATCAAATAATTCAATACATTTTCACGATAAAGAAGATAATTCTAATGTAGTCAATATCTTTAAAAAACATAATGTTTCTTTTAAAATAGGCACTACGGCCTCAACACCATTGAAAGTTCCAGGTGATAATAGAGATACATGGATTAGAATTGGAGTTGGAAGTGGAATCCTTAAGGCGCCATATATGCAGGAATTGCTTAATCAGAATATTTAGACTAATATTAACGGGTTTTTATAGTGGGAAAATTTCAATTATGGGTTATTAGGAAATATGAAAACAATAAAAAAGAGATAAAGACGTTATTAGTAATAATGATGATTTAGAAAATTTATATACATTTAGAGATTTTCCTGTATTTCAAGGCTGTGCCGATCGATTTAGCAATGTAAATAAAGATTTAGTTGCAGATCAGTCGTGGTACATTTCCAAAGGTACCGGGTGTATTCAATTAACTAATTTAATTCCACTGGATGCATTGTATCCAATCCAAACAACAGTAGCTGCAGTTGGTAAAGCTTGGGTAAATCATCATAAGAATTTTGCACAGTTTATTCTAAAATATAAACCCGTATCAGTTTTGGAAATTGGCGGAGCGCATGGTATTTTGAGTAAAGAATATTGGTATCTAGACAAAATAAATTGGATTATATTAGAGCCTAATCCAGCTCCAATTGATGGAGTTAATGCAACATATATTAGGGGATTTTTCAATAAAATGTTTAAATATTAGTATGAGATTGATACAATAGTTCACTCCCATGTATTTGAACATATTTATGATTTAGTTGAGTTTACTGACAACCTGTCAAAATTAATCCCAAATGGAAAAAAATTAATATTTAGCGTGCCAAATATGGATATACAATTACAAAAAAAATTCACTAATTGTATTGATTTTGAGCACAGTGTTTTTTTGACCGAACCGTATATTGAGCATTTAATGTCTAGGTATGGGTTTAGATTAGAGGAAAAGAAGAAGTATCTACCAGACCATAGTATATTTTATGCATATATAAAATATAAGAATATCCCAATTGTCAATATACCTAATGACGCATATTCTCATAATAAAGAGATTTTCTTAGACTATATAAATTATTATTCTAATAAAATTATCCCAGATATAAATTTACGTTTGGATGAAATGAAAGAACAGCATGTATTTTTGTTCGGTGCAAGTGCGTTTTCACAGTATTTGATTGGATTTGGCCTAAACATAGAAAATATAATTTGTATACTTGATAATGATACAGTTAAACATGATAAGAGATTATATGGGACAAATCTAAAAGTAGAATCGCCTAATATTCTTGGAAATTATAAAAATCCAATAGTGATATTAAAGGCAGGCGCTTATGATGATGAAATCAGAAAAGATATTATAAATAATATAAATAAAAATACAGTTTTTATATAGCTAGTTTAAAATTATTATGTGCATTTCCCATGCAATAAATACTTATTAAATGATTATTTGCTTGAGCCATAAGCATATGTACAGTCTGATGGATAAAGAGCGTTTAGATCTCTATTCGGCCTTGCAAGATAGAGGGGCTGCGATAATATTCTTAGACAACAACATGGATGCTGACACTATTTCAGAAATCTTGAATCTAAATGGCATACAATCAGAAGATGTTAGTGGTATTATTTTTGAAGAGGCTGTTTGGAATAAAAAATTAAACTTTTCAACTATTTTTAGCAAGCGTTAGAAATGGGAGGATTACACTGCCTTACACAAGAAAATATATTGAAATCAATGATATTGATATAATATTTACACTACATCAAACATGCATATCATACTTATATGACATATATCCAACCTTTGAATATTCCAGATGATAATAGAGGTACATGGATTAGAATTGGAGTTGGAAGTGGAATTCTTAAGGCGCTATACATGCAGGAAGTACTTAATCAGAGTATTTAAACCAATATAATGGATTTTTATAACGAGAAAAATATTAATTATAGGTTGTTAAGAATATGAAAAATGATATAAAGGTTGCATTGTGCATTTCAGGAGAGATGAGAACATATAAAGAGTGTTTTGCAAATCTTGAAAGGTATTTAATTAAGGAATTGAATCCAGATATTTTTATTCATACTTGGGCTCATAGAGGTGGATGGATACACAAGACGATTAATGTAGATAGAAGTCTTGATTCAAAAAATATTAAGGCATTATACAAACCGAAAGCAATGGTTGTTGAAGAATTCAGTGATTCTTTTTATGACAAAATTGATAATCAAGAAATGCCCCTTGTATTAAAAATATTAAAAAGTAGAAATTATAAAAGCACCCTCCCTCTATATTACAAACTTAAAAAATGTAATGATTTGAAAAGTAAATATGAAGATAGTAATGATATTAAATACGATATTGTTATAAGAATTAGGCCTGATTATATGTTAAATGAAGCAATACCAAGTTCTGTAATTAATAGCGTCTTAAAAGAAGATTTAATTTTTTATGAAGAGCCTCCTTATTATAGAAATATTAAGATTAATGATGTTTTTGCTTTAGGAAATTCATCAGTAATGGATGAGTATGCTAACGCTTTTAATTATCTTAATGAATATTGGAAAAACCCATTGAATAAAATTGGTGGTACTCACTTTATGCTAGCAGAGATCATTTTAGCAGAGCATGTTAGTCAGAGAAATATAGGGACTAAAAGATTTAGTTTAAATAGTTTTATTAAAAGAGATGGGAGTTATAGTAAGAATGAATACTCACTTTTGAATATAAAACGTAGACAACTTAGAAGAATTATACAAAAAATTAAGAGTAATATTTTTATACAAAAAATAATTATTTTTAAAAATATTCTATGTAGAAACTGGCAACTTAAAAACTATGAAGCAATTGTGAATATTGATGAAATTAGAGATTTAATAAAAAATGGTAAAATTTAGTGTGGATAAAAATAAATTAGATAGATATAGTTGCATTATCTTGGATTGTGATGGAGTTATATTTGATAGTAATCTTTTGAAACTTGAAGCTTTCAAAAATATTTTTATTAAGTACGACATAAAATTAGTTGATAAATTTATTGAGTATTTCAAAAATAATTTTGGCACTTCTAGATATAGCTTAGTTAAAATTTTTATAGAAGACTATTTAAAAGTAGAATTTTCTGAAAAATTATATCACACACTTTTGAAAGATTATGGTAAACAATGTATTGAACTTTACAATAAAGCCAACTTAACAAATAGCTTTATTGAATTTTTAAAAAAAAATAAAGATAAAAAGATGTATGTTGCGTCAGGTAGTGATGAACTGGAGCTAAATATTGTATTTAGACAAAGAAATATAAGCTATTATTTTGAAAAAGTATACGGCTCTCCTTCTAAGAAAAAATATTTAGTTAAAGCTATTTGTGATAAAAATAAAGGAAAAAATGTGGTTATGATAGGTGACGCAAAAGCTGATTATTTGGCTGCAAAAGAAAATAAAATAGATTTTATATTTATGAGTGACTATTCAGTCAGTGATGAAATGAAAAATGACAATAGGTTAATATCTATTAAAAATTTTGGAGATTTGATTTGAGTGATATTGTGGCATTCCTACCTATGAGAAAAGGTAGTCAAAGGATACATAATAAGAATGTTAAAGATTTTGCATCTATTAAAGGTGGACTTACATATATAAAAATATCCCAGCTTCTAAAAGTGAAAAGAATAGATAAAATAATAGTGTCTACAAATGATACTAAAGTAAAAAAGATAGCCTCCTCTTTCAATAATAATAAAATTATTATTATTGAAAGACCGGAACAGTTGGCGAGTTCTGAAACATCAACAGATGATTTAATTAATTATGTGCCAACTATTATAAGTAGTGGAATTATCCTTTGGACACATGTGACATCCCCATTTGTAACTGAAGATATATATGATAAGGCAATAGACAGTTACTTTAAAAATAAAGATACAAATGACTCCTTGATGACTGCTACAAAAATACAGAAATTTATTTGGAATGAAACTGAAGCTATAACTTACAATAGAGAAAAGGAGAAATGGCCAAGAACCCAAACTATAGCGCCTGTATATGAGATAAATAGTGGTATATTTTTAGCTGATATAGAGGTTTATAAAAATCATAAAGATAGGATAGGTAAAAAACCACTTTTGTATGAATTGAATGAAAAAGAATCTTTTGATATAGATTGGGAAGAGGATTTTGAAATAGCAGAGGTTTTATGGAAAAAATATAATGGCTAAAAATATCGCTATTTTTACAACATCATATTTACCTATACAAGGTGGAGTGCAGTATTTACTTTATTGGTTACTGAGTGAGATTGATAATAACTATAATTATTATCAGGATAAATATAACTTTGATAATTTTTATTTTATTTCACCAAATCTACATAAAAATGAGCATGCTAAATTTTATAATATAAAGTTAATAGAAACAGTAAGTATTGATACCAAGCTAAATAAGATCAGGTGTATATGGCAAATATTATCTTATGTTAAATATTATAAGATTAATTTGATTCATGCGCAAAATGCATACTTTGATAGTTTATGTTGCAATTTTGCTAAAAGATTTTCTAACATGCATTATATTGTTACTTCTCACGGTGAAGATGTGGCACATATGAAAGAATTTAATTATGGCGGGGTGTTAGGTCTGAATGCTAAAAGAATAATTAAAAACAACCTTTCTAATGCTAATTTAATTACAACAATTTCACAGGATATGTGTGAATTTATATATGAAATAGCCCCAAAAGAAAAGGTCATACTAATTCCTAATTCTTTGCCATATGTAGAAGAAAAAATAGATCAAGAGTTATTAAATGAAAGAATAAAAAGCTTAAAGTCTAAATATTTTTTAGATGATAATAGTATAGTTTGTCTTTCATTGTCAGGGGCTAGAGAGATAAAAGGCCATAAAAATATGATACTTGGTTTTAATAATTCTTATAAAAAGAATCAAAACCTAAGGCTCTTTATAGCAGCGCATGGAGAGCTAACAGAGTCACTAAATTTATTAGTTAAACAACTCAAGTTGGATGAAGTTATACATTTTGTTGGTTTTATTACGGGTGCCACAAAAGAAGCTTTTTTTAATATATCTAATGTGTATGTAAATACAGCATATTTTGAGCCTTTTGGACTTGTGTATTTAGAATCAATTAAGCAAAATATAGTCAATTTAGCTAGTAATAGAGGCGGAGGAAAAGATATATTTACTCATAAAAAAAATGCTTATTTAATTAATCCGCACTCTATAGAAGAAATTTCAAATGGATTTATATATTTATGTAATAGTCGTGTTCGAAATGAGTTAATAAAAGCTTCCCAGAAACTGCTTCCTAGGTATCAAACAAATAAAATAGTAGAAGAATATTTTGAAATATATATGAAAGCTATATAATGAAAATAAATATTTATTTTAAATTAAAGGATGGCGCTTGGGGTGGTGGAAATCAGTTTTTAAAAGCAGTTAGAGAGTATTTAATATCTATTAATGCTTATGAAGATGATTATATTATGGCTGATATTGTTTTATTTAACAGTCATCAATTTTTAGGTGATATTCTTAAAATAAAATATAAATATCCTAGCAAGATATTTATACATAGGGTAGATGGCCCAATGATTCATTATAGAGGTGGCGATATATATTTAGATTTATTCCTTTTCAAGATTAACAGTAAATTAGCTGACGGTACTATTTTTCAATCCAATTATTCAAAAGAGGCATGTATTAAATTAGGCTTAAAATCTAATTATTTTGAAACTACTATAATTAATGCGCCAAATCCGAAAATATTTAATCAAAAAGATAAAATAAAAAACTTACAGGGAGAAAAAATAAGATTAGTAGCAACATCATGGTCTGATAATTGGAAAAAAGGCTTTGATGTTTATGAGTGGCTCGATACAAATTTAGATTTCAATAAATATGAAATGAGGTTTATTGGCAATACGCCAATAAAGTTTAAAAATATAAAATATATACCACCTTTAAATAGTGAAGATTTAGCAAAAGAATTAAGAAAAAGTGATATATTTATAACTGCATCTAAAAAAGACCCTTGTTCTAATTCTTTAATTGAAGCTATTCATTCAGGATTGCCAGTTATAGTTTTAAATGATGGGGGGCATGCAGAAATAATAAAAGAATGTGGTAAAACTTTTGATTCCGTAGGAGAGATCCCTTTTTTACTAGATGAAATAATGGAAAATTATCAATCCTATGTAGACAATATAAATTTACCTAAAATGAATGAAGTAGGGAGGTTATATTTTGAATTTTGTAAAAATATATATACTAGTAAAGCGTACACACCTAAAAAAATATCCTTATCTTTTTTTTGTAAAACAACAATAGAAATATTTTTTGAAAAAATAAAAAATAAATTATCATACATGGCTAGAGTTAAGTGACACAGTTGATTAGAAAACTAGTTTTTAGTAAAGTCATGGCAAGTATATTTTTAAAGCCATTACTGAAATTGCATAGTTTCAGCTATTCTTTTTCTGGTATGTATGCATCAATATTAAATGGTGGCATTCATCCAAAACATAGAATTATGAAATATAAAGAGTGGTTCTTGGATAATTTACATAAGGATTGGGTTGTTCTAGATATTGGTTGCAATACTGGAATGATGCCAGAGGTTTTTTCAAAAAAAGTTAGCTTTGTATATGGTATTGAAATTGATTGCAATATGATAGAACGCGCCCTTAAAGAGAGAAGTTATGACAATATTGAATATATTTGTGCAGATGCGACCACATACAACTATGACAATTTACAAAGTGTTGATTGTATAACTTTGTCAAACGTTTTGGAGCATATAGAAAATAGAATAGAATTTCTAAATGAGATTGTCAATAACATTAAATGGAATGCGACCAAACGAATTCTTATTCGTGTTCCTATGATTGATCGAGAGTGGATTGCAGTATATAAAAAAGAATTGGATTTAGAGTATCGACTTGATAATACTCATTTTGTTGAATATACTTTTGCACAATTCAAGCAGGAGCTTCAACAGGCAAATATAAGTATTATGGAGTTTGAAATTAAGTTTGGAGAAATCTACGCTGTTTGTGTTGCTGATTAATGCTTTTTAATTCATACGAGTTTATCTTTGTTTTTTTACCGATAACCTTCTTTATATACTTCTATCTAAATCATAAAAGGCTCACAGAAGCTTCAAAGGGTTTTTTAGTATGTAGCAGTTTATTCTTCTATAGTTGGTGGAATGTCGCTTACCTGCCAATCATACTGTCATCAATGGTATTTAACTATGTTATTGGTAGAAGCCTTAACAAGACGTGTAAAGACAAGAGTAAAGGATTTTCAAAGAAATCAATTCTAATTTTTGGTATTGTTTTCAACCTATCGCTACTTGGTTACTTTAAATACACAGACTTTTTATTAGAAAACTTTAATCTTGCATTTAGCTCCGATGCTGAACTCTTACATTTAGCCCTACCACTGGCAATCTCATTCTTTACTTTTCAACAAATAGCCTATTTAGTTGATAGTTATAGGCAAGAAACTAAAGAATACGACTTCTTAAATTACGCACTATTTGTAACATTCTTCCCCCAATTGATTGCAGGTCCAATTGTTCATCATAAAGAAATGATGCCACAATTTGCGAATACTAGAAACAAGGTTAAAAATTATAGAAATATAGCAATGGGGCTGTTTATATTTACAATCGGTTTATTTAAGAAGGTTGTCATTGCTGACACGTTTGCAGTTTGGGCAACTAATGGTTTTGATGTAGCAACAACACTAAATCTATTTGAAGCCTGGGCAACATCCCTGTCATACACATTCCAATTATATTTTGATTTTAGTGGTTATACAGATATGGCAATCGGTCTAGCCTTGTTGTTTAATATCAGGCTCCCTGTTAACTTTAACAGTCCATATAAAGCTACCAACATCCAAGACTTTTGGAGAAGGTGGCATATAACTTTAAGTAGGTTCATGCGAGACTATGTGTACATACCCCTTGGAGGTAATAGAAAAGGTAGATTTAGGGCATATAACAACCTAATGGCAACCTTTGTGCTGGGTGGACTTTGGCACGGCGCAGCGTGGACTTTTGTATTCTGGGGATTCTTGCACGGATTAGCCCTAATTATTCAAAGACTGTGGAGTAAGCTTGGTATTAAACTTTGGACTTGGCTAGCTTGGCTGATTACCTTTAACTTTGTTAATATCACTTGGGTGTTCTTTAGGGCTAAAGAGTGGGATGACGCTGTTAAGGTTTTGAGTGGGATGTTTTTAGGTGGAAAAATCCAGGTAATAAATATTTTAGATGTTTTGCTTGTTGTGACAGTCTTGTTTATCGTTGTATATATGAAAAACTCTATTGAGCTTATTAAATCTAAATTTGAATATACCTATAGCAAGGCTGTATTATTTGTTTTATATATGTTTTTATCAATTATAGTTATTAGAATTAGAGGGGGCTCGAGTGAATTTTTGTACTTTAACTTCTAAGAAGAGAGTTGTCACTTCCTTATTTTCTATACTTTTTCTACTTGTATTGTTTAATTTTTCTCTACATTATTATGTAAAAGTTAAAACCACCAAAGAATATTATGTGACTGATAAATTTTCAAAAATAAAACATTATCAATTAAATCAGAATAACGATGATATTGTTTTCATCGGCTCGTCTAGAACCTTATTTGGTATTTCTACTAAGGTATTTGAGGATTTTGGATTGCAGGTTTACAACTTAGGAATGCAGGCAATGCAATTTGAAGAATATCCATCTACATTAGGAGTTATTATTAACAACAAACCTAAATTGGTAGTGGTTAGTTTAACTATTGATAAGTTATACGAAGAACTTAATATTCCCAAATATCCTAGCTCCGAAGAGCTTGAAATTTTAGAGAAGGTTGATACTGTTAAATATCTACAATCAATATATAGATACTTATTGAATTTTAATTATTTTTATACATATTCCGAAGCAATTTATAACAAAATTAAAGTATTCTATAAAAAATTTAACTACACATCCCGATCTAAGTCTGAATATTTATCAAATAATAACAGTTCAGATCATTTAGTGGATGGTTGCAATATTATTAATAAGCAGATCAGTGGTAATAGAGTTAATATTAAATGTGATAATGGGGATGGCATTCTATTTGATAATAGTATTTCACTTGATAGTTACGAATATAAAGTTATTAAAAATCTAGATCAATTAAATATTGATTCAGTTGATTATTTAAAATATTTTTTAAATAAAATATTAAAAAAAGGAATAAATGTTACTCTTGTTTTAGAGCCTATATCCAATATTGAGTATAAATACGATTTAAGTCAAGTCGAAAAGTCTTTTAACAATGTTAATATAATTGACCTATCTAGCTTTTATATGGAAAGGACTATGTGGGCAGATGATGGGCATCTAAATAGCCAAGGAAGAGAGTTTTATTCTAAAAAGTTGTATAATTCCATAAACTTTAATAAAAATATAACTAGATGATTTCCAATAAAAAAATCTCTGTTGTCATTCCCGCTTATAAAGTTGGTAACCATATAAAGAATGTTGTAGATTCAATACCAAAAGAGGTTGATTTTATTGTGATAGTTAATGATGGATGCCCTTCAGGTTCGACTGTAAATATTACAACAAATGAGTCTTTATTTATTTGTCAACACGAGGTAAACAAGGGTGTTGGGGCTGCTGTTGTGACGGGTTATAAAAAGTCCATGGAGTTGGGTGCCGATATAGTTGTTAAAGTGGATGGTGACGGGCAAATGGATTTAGATTATTTGCAGTTTCTTTTGGAGCCTGTATTGACAGGAGTATCTGATTATTCAAAAGGTAATCGGTTTAAAGATTTTAATGCTTTAAAGAAAATGCCAAAAATTAGATTGTTTGGTAATAGCGTATTGTCATTTATGGTGAAGGCTAGTAGTGGATATTGGAATATTATGGATCCGACCAATGGATATACTGCAATTAGCAAAAGGTCTTTATTGAAACTTAATTTGGACAGTCTTGCAAAAAGATATTTTTTTGAGTCGGATATGCTAATTAATTTAAATATTGCAAATTGTATTGTATCTGATGTTTCAATTCCAGCGAAATATAAAGATGAAAGTAGTTCATTGAGTGTTACTAAAACTATTTTTGAATTTCCAATTTTATTATTCTTAGGCCTTGTAAAAAGAGTGTTTTATAAATATTTTGTTTATGATTTTAATATGGCCTCTGTTTACATGATATTTGGCATACCAATGACATTGTTCGGTTTTTTGTATGGCTCTTATAGCTGGTATCAGGCAGTGTCTTCTGGTGTTGAGGCATCAACAGGAACGGTTATGTTGTCTGCATTACCAATCATACTTGGGATACAGTTTTTACTTCAAGCTGTCTCTATTGATATTAACAATATGCCAAATAAGACAAGTTTATAGGTCAATATGCACATACTTATATTTTGACCATGCAATCAATTTTACAAATGTTAAATAGTAACAGCTTTGTTAAGTGGTTAATGGTTTTATCACTCTTTGCTAAAATTTTAGTTATGCTTGTAATGGGTGTGGATAGATTTCCTGATAGTCAGTACTACACAACAACGGCACAAGCGATATTTAATAATGGCTTTATTATGCCTGATGTTGAGATTGCCTCACCATTACTACTTTATGTTTATGCGTTTTTCTCCCCATTAAGTGAGTATTTTGGCAATGAAGCGTACGCTATTGCAGATATCATAGTTAGTGTTGCAACTGTGTTTATTGTATACAAAATTGCACTTCTAGTATTCGATAGAGATAGGTTAGTCGCCAATTTGAGTGCATTAGTGATGGCTTTTTACCCATACTTTGTTTTTTATAGTATTAGTCTATTATCTGAAACTCTTTATATTTTTCTCTTGTATTTGTCCTTTTATTTTGCAATTAAATTTTATAAAACTAAAAAATTAAAATATGTTGCTCTATTTGGGATATTTTTTGCTTTAGATACTTTGGTTAGATTTGTTAACTTGGCAATGTACCCATTCTTCATTCTTTTATTTTTGTATTTTTCTTTTAATGCAAAAAGTGGAAATTATTACAAACTTATTTTTATTGCAGTTATTTCTTATTCTGTAACTATGTCTCCATGGTGGATAAGAAATTATCAAGTATATGACGAATTTATACCGACTACAGTTGGCGCAATAGGTGTTCCTTTTTATTCTGGTAATAACCCTATGAATCAAACTGGAGGAGGGATTGGAGGGGTGGATGTAGATTTATCTCAATTTAGCGAAATTAAAGATCCGATTTTAAGAGATGAGGCTATGATTCAAGCAGGTGTTGATTGGATTGTTGACAATCCAAAAGACTGGATGATTTTGGAGTGGAAAAAGTTGGTAAGACTTTATAAAATAACTCCATTTGCACCTGAGTACCGAACACCACTGTACATAATTACTTCTATTTTTACTTATGGAATAGTTCTAATACTATGGGTTGTTGGCTTGTATCTATTTAGGCGTAAAATTCTGATACTTTCTCCAATGTTACTCTTTACAGCGCTGTTAACAGGAGTGACACTGGTATTTATTGGATCAATCAGGTACCGTTTGCCAATTGAACCTTTTATGATTATTGTTGCTTCTGCAGCTTTCATAAAATCTATTGGTGGGCTTTTTAAAAGATTAAGATGAAAAATGTAATTAGATTTTTATTAATAGTGCTTGTTGCTTATTATATTTTTTCTGGTATTGGTTATTCGAAATTATTGCTGTCTTTTAGTGATTACACACTTTTCAGTCTTTTGTTTATAGTTGTAATAGCCCTTATTCCTGAATTTATTTTTGCTTATCGCTGGACAAAGGTTGCGAATGAGAGATATGGCGTTGTTGATGCGTTAAAGGCTCATACTATTGTTGGCTTATTAAGTTTTGTAATGCCCATGAAACTTGGAGAGCTTGCTGCTATTTGGTATTTTTCAAAGGAATGTGGCGTTAGAGCGCACAAAACTATTGCCACAACCTTAATTGTTAGAATATCAGACGTACTGATATTGTTACTACTTATTGTGTTCTCTGTAGGCATTGTTTTGGAGAAATATAAACTATATGCTTACTTATCTTTAGTAATATTAGTTGTATCTATATATATTGTTTATAGTCGTCCGAGATATGTTTATTTTTTATGTAAGTTATTGCCATTAACCTCTGTCAGGTTGTTTGCCATTAGATTTGTAAGGGCGATACATTCATCAATCCATAATCATGGCTTTATGAACACTATGCTTCTAACAATACTGCAATGGATTGCATATTTAACTGTTACAGCTTATTTTTTGGTTTATGTAGCCAATTTTGAACTTTCTTACAATCAAATTGTTATGGTTTTTATAGTGAGTACGATTGGAATGGCGGTGCCTCTAGCACCATCAGGGTTTGTAACATTTCATGCGGCTATGATTTTATCACTTGGATGGTATGGCATCCCAAAAGAGGCAGCTTTAAGCTCTGCAATTACACTGCATGCAATTTTACTTTCGCCTTCTATTATTATGTATTTAGTGTTTATGGCCAGTGGAAATAAAATCAATTTAAGTTGGAATTATGAAAAATAATACAACCATAATGAATACTGATAAGTTTCAAAATTTACTATCTAAGGTTTATAAGATAGACAGAATTTCAGAGATAATTAAACATGGTGAAAAACATTCAATTGTCAATGCCTTTTGTGTGAACGGCGCACTGTCTGAAAATAAAATTATCACAATGCCTTTTTCATTTTTGCCAAGATCATTGGGGTATTCTGATGATATTTATAATATGCACCATTTGGTCAATATAGCTCAGAGTATGGGTGACGGATTCCATGTCGAATATAAAAGTTTTCATGATATAGGTGACTCTATTTATATTAAAGAAAAGAAGGTTATTAAGAGTGAGGAATTGATTAATTCATCATTAGCATTGCAAAAGAGTTACGAGCATCAGCAAAGTCTTTTTTCTAAAAGTTTAAGGCAAACTATTAGAACTTGTGAAAGAAGGGCGATTGAATCAAAGGTAGAGTTTGTTATTGCTAGTGATATCAATCAAATTAAATCATTCTACTTGATGCTAGTTAAGATGTTTCGTGATAAGCACCATACAATTTCTCAGCCATTCGAAATATTTGAGGCCATTTACAATGATTTTGTGCCGAAAAAAATGGCTAATTTTTATTTAGCTATACGTGATAATAAAGTAATAGCAGGTGTGGTTGTGTTTTCATACAATTCTAATTGGACATATATGTGGGGTGCCTCTGACCAAGAGTATGCTAAATTGAGTCTAAATACCCTGTTAGTTAATAGAGTGATTAAGGATGCTGTTAAAAATGGCGCTGTTAGCTTGGACTTTGGCCCATCCAATATTAAAAACAAATCGTTGATTAAATTTAAAGATAAATGGGGCTGTAAACAAGAAGAGGTTTTTTTGTACTGCTGGAATAGAACTGAAAAAAATATAGGCGAGAGTAGGCTATACTCTATAATTAGAAAAATTATCCCATATGTGCCATTGTATATATTGAAAAAGATTCCAAAGTACGTCGCTCCAATCTTGGTTTAGCTTGTGAATACTAAAGAAATTTCTCATATTAAACACTCTGTAGAGTTTATTGATAAATGGCGTAATCTATTGATAGAAATATATTCTTATCAAAAGTATATGGAATATATGGTAGTTCCTTCTATTTTTTTCAAAAAAACATTAAGTTATTTACCTCTTCTAAACTATTCTGATAGGTTGTCTAATGATATAGATGATTTGTTAGAGTTAGGAAAAGATAATAATTATCAAATTAGAGTATTAAATCCTGATTACTCTGAGTTTATAGATGGTGACACGGTTAATATGAGAGTGGATATTAGTAGTTTTGATTTGGATTATATTTCTAAAGAGATATTTAGCTCAAGGAAATGTGGAAATCAGATCAGAAAAGCTGAAAAAAATGGCCTTGTATCAATATCTGGTATTAGTGATGAGCTTATTAATGACTTTTATATGCTTTACAAGCAAAATATGCTGAAGCACGGTACACCCATGTTGGGCATGTCATTGTTTGAAAAAATTGCTAGACATGTTGAATGTGACTTTGTAGTTACATATAGTGGTGCTATTCCAGTCTCATCTGTTTTAGTGGTTTATGATAAAGATATTGTTTTAGCCTTATGGGCCGGTGTTGATTCAAAATACATGAAGTTATGTCCAAATCATTCGATGTATTGGAAGGTAATTGAACTTGGTGTTAATAAGAAGAAGTTGATATTTGATTTTGGTCGATCTGGCTACAATAGTGCTACTTATTTATTTAAACAGCAATGGGGTGCAAAACCAATCAAAATTGATATAATCAAGCCCTATGAAGACGATGTGTATGAGAAATATACATTGGCCTCTAGATTGTGGAAACTTTTACCAACATTTGCCAGTTCGTTACTCGGCCCAAAGCTTTGTAAATTTCTGGATGATCTTTAATAATGGCTCCTTTATACCCATATTCCGGTTTTAACTTTTGGAGTAATGTTGAAAATAACTGGACATTTCTAGACTCTGCTAGAAGCGCTATATTTTTGATTGCTAGCAATTTTTCGGACCATATTTTTTTACTTCCATCTTATACATGTCCTACAGTCTGGGATGCACTCAATAAAGCGGGCGTCGAATATCATTTTATTGATATTGATGATAATTTGGATTTTGATATATCTGAGCTTAATAAAAGTTTAGATATTTATTCTGATAGAAAAATTGTCTTAATACCAACCTCTCTTTTCGGGGTGAGGATCAGGAATTATAAAGAGCTGTACCCGTCTTTGATTATTTTAGAAGATAGAGCTCAACACTTGATTAACTTATCGTCGATTGCTGATTTTCAGGTAATAAGTTTTGGTAGAGGTAAATTTGTTTCAGGATTTGGAGGTGGTGGTGTTTTAGATAAATACTCTCGATTGCCATCACTACAGTATGGCCTTTATGTGAAGAATAATTTTTTTAATTGTTATTTTTTATCTATATTCCAAAAAGTGATATCTAGAGTATGGTTTATCATAGAGGGGACAAGACTAGACCCAGAGAGTAGCAACATTTTAAAGTTAAAGACCATTAAGCCTTACTTAATGTCAAAGGTTAAAAAAAGGTGGATCTTAAATACAATATCCTCATTAGATGAATCACATAGAGTTATGATTTCAAACTTCTACCTTGATAATATTAAGAAAGAGTATTTATTCAATATAGAAAGAGATGTTTCATATTTAAGATTTCCAATCAAGAAAAGTGTTAATTTCACTGGGGTAAGTAAGATTAGAGAGTTTTATGAAACTCTACGGTTATCTTCAAAGGAAGGGAGAAGTAATGTGAATAATGCACAAAAGTTAACTAGCGCATCTTTTCTCCCAACACACAATCTTGTAACAATGAAATATGCAAGGAGACTTGTGGAGAAAATTAATGAGTAGTGTGTATCTAAACTCTAAAGATATTTGGCTTACTATTGATATTGAGGAAGTTAAAGATTCTAATTTTAATCTTGTTCGAAAAGGTGATATTAAAATTAGTTACGATATACTTATTCAATCATGGGTTGAATTATGTGACCATCTTGAGGTTAAATCTACCTGCTTTGTGTTGGGTTCTTTTGCTCTTGAGTACCCCAGCCTTGTTAAATTATTAGTTGAAAATGGCCATGAAATCGCATCACATGGCATGAATCATAAGTTAGTTAACAAAGTTGGCTTGTCAGATTGGGAGGAGTCTATTATCACTTCAAAAAAAACTCTAGAGGATATTTCCGGTGTAGAGGTTACTGGGTACAGAGCTGCAAGTTGGTCTATGCCTTTTCAAAAGCAATACTATGAAACTCTTGCTAAAAATGGATATCAATTCTCATCTTCATACTTTCCAATGAAGACATATATGTATGGAAATACAGTTGATAAAATTCAGCCATTTTTAGTTAAAACAAAAAATGGAAACATATGCGAATATCCGATACTTAAGTCTATCATTCCATTTTCTGGAGGATTTTACTTGAGGGTTATTCCTGAATTTATACTTAAGCTTTTATTTAATAGTAGAATCAGAAAAGGTTTCAAGCCAATTTTGTATGTGCATCCGTATGAACTTATGAATGAAAATCTTCTTATTTTTTTTAGATCTGGTAATAAAATTAATATTGATTATTTTCTTGCATTTTTTGCTACCTCAATGCCGATTGAAAAAATAAAGAGTATTGTGTTAAATTCTAAAGGCTTAAAATAATGTCAGGTCCTAACAACTTTATTCGAAGGCTAATGGTTGAGTTGGACAAGATGGACCTTCCTCCCTTTCAAATTATCAACCCAGGCTCTTATTCTAAAACACCTATTAATAAAAAAATTGTTAACATTGGTAGACTTGATGGTGTCATGTATTACAAAACCACCAATATAAATTTATGTAATTATTTAAGACAAAATAACATAATGGGTGGCAGTCTCATTAAATATATTCCATCAAGTATTACCAGTAAACTAACCGGACCATTTAACAACTATTTAAATAGGTTCAATAGAAAGTTGATAAAACATAGCGATGCTATTGTTTTTCAAAGTCAGCTATCCAAAGATATGCATTCACACTTTATTGGAGAGGTTGACAATATCAAATATAGTGACGTTATTTTAAATGGTATTCCAACGGATATATTTAGGCCTCATTCTAAGACTAATGTGAAATTAGAAGGATATCCAAGGTTAGTTATAACAGCATCATTTAGATTGCATAAGCGACTTCAGGAGGCAATCAAGTTGACTAATTATTTGCATATGCATGGATATACAGACGTAAAATTACATGTGGTGGGGAATATGGACCTATTGACAAAACAGGCTATCAGTAAGCTGAGTACAGATAGGTGTGTGTTCCATGGTTTTGTTGATAGCAATAGTTTGCCAATGATCTATAGTAAGTGTCATATCGGACTTAGCTTATGTATATTTGACTCGTGTCCTAATTCAGTTTTAGAAATGATGGCATGCGGTCTTCCGGTAATTACTAATTCCAATAGTGGCGCTACGGAGTTAATTAATTGCGAAGATCTATCTGTGGAAGATAACTTTAATATTAATTATATGGAGTTGCATGATGTTAATAAGATTCCACATATCAATACATTAAAATGGTTTGGTGTAATTGAAAAAATTATGAAAGATCAAGATGTGTACAGTAAATTAATGCTCCAAAGAGTCAATAAAGAGTTGAATATTTCTTGTGTTTCAAAAAAATACGCCGACCTAATCATAAAAGCTTATCATGAAAAATAAGCCGCTAGTCTCTGTTGTCATGTCTGTATACAATGGAGAGAAGTTTCTGAATGAAGCTATAGAGTGTGTACTTCATCAGACCTATGAAAATTTGGAATTTATTATTATCAATGATGGGTCATCTGATTCAAGTAGCTCTATTATTAGAAAGTACGCTAGTTTGGATGATCGTATATTATTAATAGATCATAAAAATAAAGGCCTTACTAAATCATTGGTTATAGGATGTCAATTGGCTAAAGGAGAATATATTGCCAGGCAGGATGTTGATGATTATTCCATGTTGAGCCGCTTGCAAGAGCAAGTATATTATTTAGAGAAGTATAAAAAAGTTTCACTAATTGGCACTTGGTATGAGGTGTTTGGTTGTAATCAAGCTGCCAATATTTATCAGCCAGTAGACAGTGATTATTTACTTAGAAAGGATTTGTTTTCTAGAAACCCTTTTTGCCATTCATCTACAATGTTTAGAAATGTCTCGTATCAGAATACCGACGGTTATAACACAAAGTATAGGGCTGCACAAGATTTGGATTTATGGTTTAGCATTGCCAGGATTGGCAACCTTGGAATGGTTGAAAAGGTACTGGTAAAGAGGAGAGTGCATGGTGATGCAATCTCACAATCAAACCTAGCATGGGTACAAGTTTTTAACTCCTTTAAAATTAGAATTAGTAATATCCATAAAATTGGAAGTGTGAAAAATTTATTCTTGTTTTTATTCTCTACAAGTTATCATATAATGATGACATTATTTCCGAAGAGCATATCTAATAAGCTTTTCTTGACTGTAAAGTTTTTTCGAAATATTTCAAAATGAAGATTATATTGCACATTATTAACGGTCTAGGCAATGGTGGTGCGGAGAGGGTTTTGTATACTTTATGTAAGGCCGATACGTTAAACAAGCATTATGTGATATCGTTAACTAATAAGGGGGTGTACGCTGAACTATTAATTTCCAGTGGAATTGTAGTTAAAACTATGAATATGAAAAATCCGTTAGGTTTTTTATCAAGTATGATTCGAATTTTTCATGTTATTAAAAAAATAAATCCAGATATTGTACAAACTTGGATGCCGTATTCTGATCTTATTGGCGGAGTTATTGCTCGTGCATCAGGTGTTAAAGAAATTTATTGGGGCGTGCATTTAGCTAATATTGATCTTTTGCCAGTCAAAACTAAATTTGTAGTTAGGATCTGTTCCAAACTGTCTTATTTCTTACCTATGAAAATAATTTGCTGTGCTGAATCATCTAGAGTTGCACTAGATAGTGCAGGATATGATAGATCTAAAATGGAAGTGATCAATAATGGGTATGATGAGCTATATTATCAAAATACTGGCAAAAATTTAAAGAAAAGTGATTTGTTTCCTTCTATGACTGAAGAAAGCGTTATTTTGGGAAGTGTCACCAGATGGGATATTTATAAAGATATTCCTAATTTGTTAAAGAGTCTAAAAGATTTGGTTAATTGCGATATAGATTTTAAATGCATTCTGGTTGGCTGTGAAATTGACAAGGATAATGTAAGTTTATTAGAATTGTTAAATGAGTTAAATCTTGAAGAACATGTAATTTTATTAGGAGCAAGATCTGATATTCCTGTCATATTGAGAACTATAGATATTTTCGTTCTTTCTAGTGCAAGCGAAGCGTTTCCTAATGTGATTGTGGAATCAATGCTGTGTGGAACTCCGTGCGTTGCAACGGATGTTGGGGATGTTGCAAAAATTATAGACCGATATGGCTGGATAGTGCCGCCTTTAAATTCCTCAGAATTATCAAGGAAAATTATGTTGGCAGTTTCTGATATGAAAGATACAAAGCAATGGTTAGCAAGAAAGAGTAATTGTAGATCATGGGCAAAAAATAATTTTTCTATAGATAGAATGGTGAATTCTTACAATCAAACGTGGAATTCATAATAATGAAAAAGGACATAACTCAAAATAAAAACATAGATCAGAATACTGTAGATGGGTTTGGCGATGAATGGTCTAGGTTTGATCAGTCAGACTTGTCTCCTGAAGAGTTGCAGCTGCTTTTCAGCGAGTATTTTTCTATTTTCCCATGGGAAGGTATTACTAAAGACTCCATAGGGTTTGATTTAGGCTGTGGCACAGGGAGGTGGGCAAAGTTAGTTGCGCCAAAAGTTGGAAAATTAATTTGTATAGATCCTAGCAGTGCTTTAGATATCGCAAAGAAAAATTTATCAACTTTTGATAACTGTGAATTTTTAAGTGCGACAGTAGATGAAATACCTATAGAGGACGATAGTATGGATTTTGGTTATTCGCTTGGTGTATTGCACCACGTACCAGACACAGCTGTTGGAATTAAACAGTGCGTAAATAAATTAAAAGATGGAGCACCATTTTTACTCTATTTGTACTATCGCTTTGACAATCGTCCATGGTGGTTTAGATTTATTTGGTCTATCAGTGATTTATTGCGTAAGATTGTGTCAAAAATGCCTTACGGGCCAAGATACGCATCCAGTCAAATTATTGCTTTATTGATTTATTTTCCATTGGCTAAAGTTGCGTTAATTTTTGGAAAATTAGGTGTTAATGTTGATAATTTACCATTAAGTGCATATAAAAATCTAAGCTTTTACACTATGAGAACAGATGCACTAGATCGTTTTGGTACGAGACTAGAGCAACGTTTTACCCGAAAAGAAATAGAGAATATGATGATTAGTGCAGGTTTGGATAATATTAAAGTTTCTAATTCAAAACCATTTTGGTGTGCTGTTGGTTATAAATCTGGCGAAAAGGTTACTTCCTAGTGTGTGGGATAGCTGGATTTTTCGGTGAAAATAAAAATTTTCACATTAATAGTCAAAACACTATCGTAGATATGATAAGTGCCATCAAACATCGTGGTCCTGATGACGAGGGTTTTTGGCATGAATCTGAATTTAATGTTTGTTTTGGGCATAGGCGTTTATCGATTGTTGATTTGTCTTCACATGGCTACCAGCCCATGGTCTCTTATAGTGATAGGTACGTTATTGTCTTTAATGGTGAGATTTATAATCATTTATTATTGCGAGAAAATTTGAAGTCGTCCGGTGTTGATATTGCTTGGCGTGGACATTCAGACACCGAAACATTATTAGCTTGTATTGACACTTGGGGATTAGAAAAAACCATTAAAAAGTGTAGCGGTATGTTTGCCATCGCCCTTTTTGATAAAAAAGATAATTCTATTTATCTGGTTCGAGACAGGATGGGGGAAAAGCCACTTTATTATGGAGTGCAGAATGGTGTTTTTTTATTTGGATCAGAGCTCAAAGCGATAAAGAAGCATCCTGCATTTCAAGGAGAAATTGATAGAAATTCATTGGCACTGCAGCTCAAATACAATTACATACCAACTCCATATTCTATTTACAAAGGTATTAAAAAACTAATACCCGGCACTATTCTAAAGGTGGATGCGAGTAATAAATATGCGAATATAGAAGCTATAGGCAGTCCTATCGCTTTTTGGTCTTTAAAAGAGGTCGCAATCAATGCGCAATCAAATATTTATACTGGAAATGCTATTGAAGCTGTAAATGATTTAGATAAATTGCTATCTCAATCAGTAAAGGGGCAAATGGAGGCTGATGTTCCACTGGGTGCTTTTTTATCTGGTGGAATTGATTCTTCTCTAATTGTCTCGTTAATGCAGTCTCAATCATCATCACCTGTAGAAACCTTTTCAATAGGCTTTGAAGAAGAGGGCTACAATGAGGCGGTATATGCCAAACAAATAGCGCAACATCTTGGCACTAAACATACAGAGCTTTATGTTTCTGCACAAGATGCAATGAATGTTATTCCAAAATTATCCAGTCTTTATGATGAGCCATTTTCAGACTCATCACAAATACCTACTTATTTAGTATCTGCAATGACAAAAGAAAGTGTTACTGTTAGCCTTTCTGGAGATGCGGGCGATGAATTGTTTGGCGGCTATAATCGTTATATATGGACTAGAAAGATTTGGAATAAAGTGAAATACATGCCGCCTTCAGTTAGAAGTTTTATTGCATGGGGCATGACATCAGTCTCGCCCATGGTTTGGAATAAGATATTACGCCAGATAGTTTCTATGCCATTACCTGGAGATAAGATACATAAACTTGCTAATATTTTGCCTGCTAAATCCGCAGAAGATTTTTATTTTCATCTAATTTCACATTGGCATGATTTAGACAGTGTTGTTATAGGTGCGGAATGTTCTATTGCCCCAGTTGTAAGTAACAGTACTAGGCTAGATTTGGGCAGTATCGAACAAAACATGATGTACCTTGATTCGACAAGTTATTTGCCAGATGATATTCTTACCAAGGTTGACCGTGCCGCTATGGGCGTATCTTTAGAAACTAGGATTCCATTTTTAGATCATCATGTAGTCGAGTTTGCCTATCAATTGCCGTTGTCAATGAAAATTCAAAATGGTGAAAGTAAGTGGATTCTCAAACAAGTACTAGATAAATACATTCCTAGAGAGTTAATGGAAAGGCCAAAGATGGGATTTGGTGTACCGATTGACTCATGGTTGCGAGGCCCTTTGAGGGAATGGGCGGAATCTTTGTTAGATGAGTCTAGATTAAAACAAGAGGGTTTTTTTCATGCAGAGCCAATTAGAAAAAAATGGAATGAACATTTATCAGGAAATCGTAATTGGCATCATCATTTATGGGATGTGTTAATGTTTCAGTCTTGGCTTGAGAATCAATAATGAAAAAAGTTGCAATTGTGATTAATTCAGCTTGGCAAGGGTACAATTTTAGGTTAAATCTTGCTAGAGAGCTTAAAGAGAATAATTGCAAGGTTTTTTTTGTCGCGCCAGAAGACGGGGAATACAGTGATAAATTAAAGTCAGAATTTGAGTTCATTCATGTCGCTTTTAAAGCGGGAGGAGTGAATCCTATAGATGACTTAAAAGTTTGTTTTTCGTTGTATAAAGCATACAACGAAAATAAATTTGATATTGTTCTTAACTTTACAATTAAGCCTAATATTTATAGCGCCATGGTTGCAAAATTATTACACATAGACTCTATTAATAATATTACAGGGTTGGGCACCGTATTTATTAAAACAACCTTAATTACCTCTATTGTAAAATTACTTTATAGAGTGTCTTTAGCTTGTTCAACACATGTATTTTTTCAAAATCCTGAAGATCAAAATTATTTCTTAAGCAAAGGGCTGGTATCTATCAATAAATGCAGTTTAATACCAGGAAGCGGTGTAGATACTGGCAAATTTATACCTGTTGGCGTTGATAATGATGGTATTTTTAGATTCTTATTGGTTGCAAGAGTTATCCAGGATAAGGGTATTTTTGAATATATCGATGCTGCATATATTCTTAAAAATAAATATAGTAATATTGAATTTGGGTTGTTGGGCGAGCTGAATTCAATTAACCGAACAGCAATATCAAAGAAAAAAATATTAGAACTTCATAATAAAGGTGTGATAAATTATTTAGGCAAGACAGATAATGTTCGAGAACAACTGGCTAACGCTGATTGTGTAGTTCTTCCTTCGTATAGAGAAGGAAGCCCAAGAAGCTTAATGGAGGCTTCATCAATGGCAATACCTATTATTACAACTAATGTTGCTGGCTGTAAACAGGTGGTTGATAATAATGTAACAGGTTTATTATGTAATGTTAAGGATTCAACCGATTTAGCTTTAAAAATGGAAGAAATGTTTAATATGCCAGTGAGTAGTAGAAAGTATATGGGAAAATTAGGTAGGATAAAGATGTTAAAGGAGTTTGATGAGTCAATCGTGATTAAACAGTATATAAAAACTGTAAATAATATTCTTATAAGAAATCTTCATGAAACGCGTGTTTGATTTTTTCCTTTCATTGATCTTAATTATTCCGATTAGTGCTATAACAGTAATTATTGGGATTATGGTTAAAATTAGTTCAAAAGGACCAATATTGTATTGGTCTGATCGTATTGGTGAGAATAATAAAACTTTTAAGATGCCAAAATTTCGATCAATGCTAGTAAATACCCCCGCTGTGGCGACTCATTTATTGGATAATCCTGATAGCTATTTATCTCCTATTGGCGGTTTTTTGCGTAGAACCAGTTTGGATGAACTGCCGCAACTATTTTCAGTATTAAAGGGTGATATGAGCTTCGTAGGGCCGCGTCCTGCACTGTTTAATCAAGATGATTTAATAGCATTGCGCAGAGAAAAAGGCATTGATAAGTTATTGCCTGGAATAACAGGTTGGGCGCAGGTCAACGGACGAGATATTTTATCTGTTACTGATAAAGTTGATTTGGATGAGAAATACATGCATCGTCAATCCTTTTGGTTTGATGTAAAAATATTATGGATGACATTTTTAAAAGTAATTAAAAGAGATGGAGTTTCACATTGATTAAGCAACTACTTTCACTATCAAGAATCAATAAGCAACTAATTATGCTGTTGGTTGATTCTGTCGTACTTGTATCGATATTACTAGCCTCATTCTCAATTCGTCTTGGTTATTGGTATTTTCCACAGGATGATTTGATCTGGGTGGTATTGGGCGCACCGGTTGTTGCTAGTATTATCTTTGTGCGATTTGGCTTGTATCGTGCGGTGATTCGCTATATTGGCTTTAAGGCTTTAT